>Ga0307377_10000329_pt1 | contig 64492 bp, 93 predicted proteins | sample TR3MG_FD_202535 | JGI IMG/M metagenome (GOLD analysis project Ga0307377, IMG submission 202535) | Soil microbial communities from Risofladan, Vaasa, Finland - TR-3 | ecosystem: Environmental > Terrestrial > Soil > Coastal area > Acid sulfate soil | place: Finland: Risofladan, Vaasa | collected... | reverse complement strand
GCTTTCTCAAAATTTGTTCTCCGACAACCTGCTTTTTTAAAACTTGCCCCATTACAATCTGATCCTTTAAAATCTGCATAACTACAACCTGCTTTCTCAAAATTTGCACTTGCACAAATCGCTTCTTTAAAATTTGCACTCCAACAATATGCTTCCTTAAAATTAGCACCACGCAAATCTGCTTTTTCAAAATTTGCACCCCAACAATATGCTTCTTGAAAATTAGCATCTTTACAATCTGATTTATAAAAACTCGCGCACCAACAATCTGCTTCTTGAAAATTAGCATAGCTACAATTTGCTTTTTGAAAATCTGCATTACGCAAATCATCTCCTTCAAATATTATCGCACCTTTTTTATTTTTTATTACTCTTTTCATTTTAATATCCTATAATATATTCATAATATTCTTTAATTTGCTCTGGTGTGTAATTATATTCTTTCATTGTTTTTTTATAATTTTTCAACCACCAATCTTTTTGTTCAATTATGCAGCCGATTTGAATTTGATCTTTCCATTTTATTACGTGATGTTTGCTTCCATTTATTTGTATAATTGGAGTATCTGTTATTATACCTTTTAAATTTGCATAAAGTAAATTTGTTTTATGAAAATTTACACCACGCAAATCTGCTTTCTCAAAATTTGCACCTTCACAATTTGCTTCTTGAAAATTCACATTCCTACAATTTGCTTCTTCAAAATTAGCACGCCAACAATCTGCATTTTGAAAATTAGCCTCTGTACAACCCGCTTTCTCAAAATTTGTTCTCCGACAACCTGCTTTTTTAAAACTTGCCCCATTACAATCTGATCCTTTAAAATCTGCATAACTACAACCTGCTTTCTCAAAATTTGCACTTGCACAAATCGCTTCTTTAAAATTTGCACTCCAACAATATGCTTCCTTAAAATTAGCACCACGCAAATCTGCTTTTTCAAAATTTGCACCCCAACAATATGCTTCTTGAAAATTAGCATCTTTACAATCTGATTTATAAAAACTCGCGCACCAACAATCTGCTTCTTGAAAATTAGCATAGCTACAATTTGCTTTTTGAAAATCTGCATTACGCAAATCATCTCCTTCAAATATTATCGCACCTTTTTTATTTTTTATTACTCTTTTCATTTTAATATCCTATAATATATTCATAATATTCTTTAATTTGCTCTGGTGTGTAATTATATTCTTTCATTGTTTTTTTATAATTCTTCAACCACCAATCTTTTTGTTCAATTATGCAGCCGATTTGAATTTGATCTTTCCATTTTATAAATTGATCTCGGCTTCCATTTATTTGTAAAATTGGAGTATCTATTATTATATCTTTTAAATTTGCATGAAGTAAATCTGTTTTGTGAAAATTTACACCACGCAAATCTGCTTTCTCAAAATTTGCACCTTCACAATTTGCTTCTTGAAAATTCACATTCCTACAATTTGCTTCTTCAAAATTAGCACGCCAACAATCTGCTTTATAAAAATTAGCATCTACACAATGTGCTTTATAAAAATCTGCTTCTTGAAAATCTGCTTCTTGAAAATTTGCACGCCAACAATCTGCTTTATAAAAATTAGCATCTACACAATGTGCTTTATAAAAATCTGCATTACTACAAATTGCTTTTTGAAAATTCACACCTTCACAATATGCTTTTTCAAAAGCTGCATCATGTAAATCTGCTTCTTGAAAATTTACATTCCAACAATTCGTTTCTTCAAAATTTGCATACCCACAATTTGATTTATAAAAATTTGCCTCTATACAATTTGCTTCTTGAAAATTTACATTCCAGCAGTCCAATCTTTGAAAATCTGCATGCCAACAATCCGCATCACGTAAATCTGCACCTCTCAAATTATTTCCTTCAAATATTATTGCACCTTTTTTATTTTTTATTACTCTTTTCATTTTAATATCCTGTAATATATTTATAATATTCTTTAATTTGTTCCAGAGTGTAATTATGTTCTTGCATTGTTTCATTATAATTTTCTAACCACCAATTTTTTTGTTCAATAACATATCCTATCTGAATTTGATTTTTCCACTTTATCACTTGATCTCGGCTTCCATTTATTTGTAAAATTGGTGTATCTGTTATTATATCTTTTAAATTTGCATGAAGTAAATCTGTTTTGTGGAAATTCACACCATGCAAATCTGCTTTCTCAAAATCTGCATACCTACAACGTGCTTTTTTAAAATTTGCATCCTGTAAATCTGCTTTTCCAAAAAAAGCACCAAAACAATTAGAATTTTTAAAATTTGCATGCCTGCAATCTGTTTTTTGAAAATCTGCAAAGGGGAAAGCTACATTTTGAAAATTAGCATAGCTACAATTTGCTTCCTTAAAATTAGCATAGCTACAATTTGCTTTTTGAAAATCAGCATACCTGCAATCTGCTTTTTGAAAATTAGCATAGCTACAATTTGCTTTTTGAAAATTTGCATGTCTACAATCTGCTTCTTGAAAATTTGCACTTTTACAATTTGCGTCATGCAAGTCTGCATTACGCAGATCGTCACCTTCAAATATTATCTCACCTTTTTTATTTTTTATTATTCTTTTCATTTTAATATCCTGTAATATATTCATAATATTCCTTAATCTGTTCCAGAGTGTAATTATGTTCTTTCATTGTTTCATTATAATTTTCAAGCCACCATTCTTTTTCTTCAATTATGCAGCCGATTTGAATTTGATTTTTCCACTTTATTACTTGATCTTGGCTTCCATTTATTTGTAAAATTGGTGTATCTGTTATTATATCTTTTAAATTTGCATAAAGTAAATTTGTTTTATGAAAATTTACACCACGCAAATCTGCTTTCTCAAAATTAGCATCATAACAATATGCATTTTTTAAATTTGTATAAAGTAAATTTGTTTTGTTAAAATTCACACCACGTAAATCCGCTTTTTCAAAATTTGCACTTGCACAAAGCACTTCTTTAAAATTTGCATCTTTACAATTTGCTTCTTGAAAATTTGTTCTCCAACAACATGCTTTATAAAAATTAGCATCTACACAATGTGCTTTATAAAAATCTGCATAACTACAATCTGCTTCTTGAAAATTTGCACTTTTACAATTTGCGTCATGCAAGTCTGCATTACGCAGATCGTCACCTTCAAATATTATCTCACCTTTTTTATTTTTTATTATTCTTTTCATTTTAATATCCTGTAATATATTCATAATATTCCTTAATCTGTTCCAGAGTGTAATTATAAACTTTTTATTTAGGATATATTTTATATCCACCCTCTTTTGAATTTGGATTGTCTATAAATGAAAGTTCACATTTATATTTTTTTTCAAAATATTCTACTAAAACATCTTGTTCAGGAGAATTGTCATCCTGATATATTTCGTCAAGTATACTATCAGAAACTGAATAACCCAACAAATTTCCTTCATAATCTCTATCAGCAAATTCTTGTAATCTTTTATATTCTTTCATTTTATATCTCTTTTTGTTTTATTTTATATATGACTATGTAAATCAATCTGGGAGATTGCAGTTCCCTAAATTAACTCGACCGTTGCTTCTGTTGTATCCATTCTGTGCATGTAAGCATTTAACTCATTATTTTTCATTTCAATTTTAAGACCTGTATAATAATAATGTCCGTTTCTTGCTATTTTTAAAGTTGATTCAAGCGCATAAAAAGCTCGTCTTGCGCGTGTGTTTTTCTTTAAGTATTCTTCGTATAATTTTTTGTAATCGTTTCCTATTTTTTCTGTTATTTTTTGTTCAATTGTTTTTCTCATTTTGTTTCTCCTTTTTGTTTATTCAATCTTTCTATATATAATATACTAAATATATATAATAATGTCAAATACTTTATCAAAAAAATTCAATATTTTAATAAATTTTTTCGTAAATATAAAGCATCTTCAAAACTCATTTCTGCTGGATCTTTTATAGAAGAAGGTATTGTAATAATTTCTATTGTATTATTTAGTAAAGATAATTCCCATCCTATTTTTTCAGCTATCTTCTGAGCTATTCTTACAGAATCAAATAAAATAAATATTTGTTTTGCATAAGTAGAAAGAAGATATATTTGATTTTTTGTATATCCTGTACCAAAACAGGATACAGCCCCTTTTCCAATTCTCCACACATCTGTAACACCTTCAACAAGCACACATCGATCATTTTGAATATAATCTAATCCATATAAAATATTTTTATGATGAATAATTTCTTTTTCTTTTTCACATGCTTTATATCGTAAAACTTGTTTGTCTGTAATATCTCTGCATTGAAAAGAAACTATTTTATTATTAAATATAATAGGAATTACGATTCTAAATTTATAATCTCCTAAACAATCTGTTCCTAATAGAAACCAATCCTTTTCTAATTGATCAGGATCAAAATTTCTATTTAACAAATATTTTTTATGTCTTTCTGAAATTTGTCTTGTACCGAAAGGAAAAGAAAAAGATTTTTTTATTAAAGAATCTTTTTTCTTTTTTATATTAAAATTTATAAAATATTCTTCTAATAATTCTTTATATGATATATCTGAAAATTTTTTTAAAATTTCTTTATAAGAATGAAAACCACATTTCCAACAATTATAATATTCTTTTTCTATATTAAATCCTCCATGATTAGCATCATCATCACAAAAAGGACAGGTTATATTGACCCATCCTTCTTGACAATTTTTTCCTTCTGTCCAGGTTGATACATTATATTCAAGAAGAAATCTTTCTATATCAAACATTGTTATTTTGATTATGTAATTGAATTATTTCTGAAAGAATAGAAAGAGAATCTTTTATTTTTTCTTTTATCATAGCATCTCTTAATTGAATTAAATATGTAAAATCTATTTGTGAAGATTCTGGATTTATTTCATACCATTCTACTAAAAAAAAATAAAAATCCCATACCGCTTTTTTTTGTGCTGAAAATATTTCTGACTTTTCTGTGTAAGCAGGTATAAAACTTTCATATTCTTTTATTATTTGTTTTGCTTTTGAAACATTGCAAGACAAAAGAGCACTAACAACATTATCAAGATGGTGATGTTTACATTTCCAGCAATTATAATAACCTTTTTCTAAATTAAATCCCCCGTGATTAGAAATGTCATTACAAAATGGGCAAGTTATATTTATCCATCCTTCTTGACAATTACTGCCTTCGGTATTATAAGATATATTATAATCTTTTAAGAATTTTTTTGCATCAAATTTCATTTTTTATTATATTCCTTTTTTTTATAACCAAAATTAAGAAATTTTAAAGATATTATCATTTCTTTTTTTCTTTTTGTTGCGAAGTAGAATTTTCCGCACAATTCACATTCTGCTATATATCGATATTTTGTTCTATACTTGCTTGTATTTGTAAGTAACTGAGCATAATCATTCATCCAGTGTCCTCGTGCTCTTATTCTACTTTTCCATTCTTTTTTCCAATACACTAGTCCCTTATTACAATCACATCTTCGTTTTATATATTTGATATATTCTACAATTGTCATTTTTATTGCATTCCTTTTATTTTTTTCTTTATTTCTTTAAAACAATTTTTGATTTTTATATTCAAGAAGAAATCTTTCTATATCAAACATTGTTATTTTGATTATGTAATTGAATTATTTCTGAAAGAATAGAAAGAGAATCTTTTATTTTTTCTTTTATCATAGCATCTCTTAATTGAATTAAATATGTAAAATCTATTTGTGAAGATTCTGGATTTATTTCATACCATTCTACTAAAAAAAAATAAAAATCCCATATCGCTTTTTTTTGTGCTTGTTTCATAAATTTTCCTCCTTTTTTATAATAAGCATTGTAACATCATCTTTACATGTATATTTTTTTAATTCTTTAATAATATTATTTTGTATAAGAACAGGTGTGGTTTTTTCTGAATTAAAGAAAATTTGTTTTAATTTTTTTTCTCCAAACATGTCTTTTTCAATTTCTCGTTTTTCATAATTACTTTCTTTTTTCCATGCCTCTGTTATACCATCAGTGTATAATAATAAAATATCACCTTCATCCAATTTAAAACAATCATTTTTTAGCATATTTTGAATATTTTTCATTAAACCCAACCACATTCCATCTGTTTGAATTGATTCAATAACATTTGTTTTTTTTCTATAAATTAGTATATTTTGATGAAGACCTGCAAAAATAAATTTATCATTTTTGTTAATATTAAAAACAGTCATCGTCATATATTTATCTTCACCCATTAACTGAATATTTTCAGTAATTGTTTTATTTATTATCTTTAATAATTTAGAAGGAGAAATATCTGGAAAAATATTTAATGTGTTGTGTATACATGTTTGCACCATCATCATAACAAGACCCGCAGGCACCCCATGACCAGACACATCACCTATAATCAACCAGCTTCCATTAGTAACATTTATCACATCATAATAATCTCCTCCTACATCATCAGCAGGTTTCATGTATGCAGATATTTCATATCCTTTTATTTTTGGATTCTTAGGAAGAAGAACTGTTTGAATTTTTTTTGCGATTTGCATTTCACTCCAAAGTTTGTCTCTTGTTGTAACTAATTCTGTATTTATTGTTTCAAGTTCTTCATTAGCTGACTGTAATTCTTCTGTTCGAATATCAACTTTATTTTCCAATTCTCCTATTATAAAAGAATTTTTATAAATTAAAGCTAAAAAAATACATATCATTATTAAAATAATTTGAAATAAATCAAATGGTATGTATATAAAATGTATAACAAAAATAGGAATAGAAAAAATTATAGAAAAAATTAAATAAGAAAACACACCTTTTAAAAGATATTTTCTAACATCCATTATATTATATTTCATTATACAATACACATATACCATCAATTGTACAGGCATTAAAAAATTTAAATAAGGCATAATAAAAATATCATAACATAAATAATAGTTAGAACTTCCAGATATAATCGCAACACCTGCTCCAAGTAATAAATCTTTAGATTGTTGTCCAATTTTTTTATGATTTTTTATAACCAAAAAAATACATATTAAAAATATGATTTCTGTAGTTATAAATTGAAAATGAAAAAACAAACCTGGAACAAGCCACCAATGAAAAATAAGTTTTGGTTTTAAATAATCTATATAAAAAGGTGTCAATAAAAACAGACTCAATATAATTGCCCATATCCAAAATAAAGATACAATATATTTTATTATTTTCTTATTACAAACATCAATAATAATACAAATAAAATATAAAAAAGCAACAGGAATAAAATTAGCACCCAGCATAAATATTTTAGTTAATATCAATGAATTATTATAATTTTTTTCTATAACTTGAAAGGAAAAAGCAATCATCCAAACGGCAAAAAATACAGAGAAAAGAAAGAAAGCCCGAACTGATTTCTGATTTCTATTTTTTATTAAAATAAAAATTCCAAAAATCAATATTGTTATTCCATTTATAAAAGTAACGGTTTGAAATAATTCTAACATTTATTTTCCTCCTTTTTTTAAATTAAATCTCCATCATTTATAAGTTTTATATTTTTAATTTTTTGTTCTACTTTTTCAGCTATCTCTTCTTCTTTTGTATTTGAACAAAAAAGTATTTTTTGAATTACCGGACTTTTTCCACCATCCCGGTGCGCTCTTCCTAAAATTTGTATTAAATCTTGAGCGGAATAAGTAGGAGATATTAAAACTATTCTGTTATATTTACCGTTAATATCATGAAGACTAATACTTTCACCTCCTGCTTTAGAATTACAAATAATAATCCTTTTTTTATCTGTTTGAAAATCTTCTATATTTTTTTGTCTGTCTTCTAATGAAGTATCTCCTGTAATAACACAAGTAGTATTTAATTTTTCGCATAGAATATTAACAGTTTCTTTGAAATTAACAAAAATAATAACAGAAGCTCCTTCTTCTACATAATCTTCTGCAAGTTCTATAAAAGTAGAAATTTTTAACAATTCTATTTTTTGTCTTTCTCTTAATATCTGAGTTAGAATAGAAGCTTTGTCTTTTATTGTTTTTTCTTTTAATTTTCGCAATTCTTCTTTTATTATTTCATAACAATTTTGAATTATAATAGATTCTTTCATTTCGCAACACTCTGAAATAATCATATTTTTAGGGAAAATATCACCTAATTCTTTTATAGAAATACGACTTCCTTTTTTTGGAAATATGTCTTTATGTATTTTTTTAAGATTTTTTTCTAAACAATTAAAAATCAATCCCCCCCAATAATTTTTAGAAACACCTCTTTGATAAATCCAAGACCAGTATAATTTTTCATTACAAATATTTAATATCTGAGATATTGCATACATTTGTAATGGATTATCTGCAATAGTAGCAGAAAGAGCTAAAATTTTTAAATTTTGTTTTTTTGCTTGTAATAAAATTTTAGAATTGAGTGTTTTTCTATTTTTACATTTATGAACTTCATCAAAAATTAACACAGAATTTTCCATATTATTCCATTTATAAATATTTATATTTTCATCTGTTTTATAAGATTCCAGATAAGATGTATTATTATATTTAAATTGTTCATAATTAGACACATAACAATCTAATTTAAAATATTCTGCAACTTTTTTCCATTGATGAATTGCTGATTTTCTTGTAAGAATAATAGGAAAGAGTTTTAATTGTTTTGCTACAGCAAGAGCCACATAAGTTTTTCCTGTTCCTGTGTCACTAGCATCTAATGCAGCATTTTCATTTATAAAAGAATAAAGAATGTTTTTTGTGTGAAAAATTTGATAAGGTCTTAGTTTTAAAGAGATATTTTTTTTTATTTGAATTTTTTCAATCTCTTTTTGTACATTGATATTTTTATGTTGTTCAAAAAAATTTTTTAAATCTACATCAAGAATAAAACCTAATTCAGATATTATTTCTATGTTTTTTTTAGATAAAGGTAATGACCATGTTTTGGTGTTTGAATTCCAATACCGCCCTTCAATTTTTTTAATATGATTTAATAGATTATTAAAAATATAAGAATCATATTCTTGAAATTTTATAAGGATTTCATTATTTTTTTTGAGTGCTTTTCTCATTTATCACTCCTTTTGATATTTAATATATACTATATATTAAATAAGATCAACTATGTCAAGTATAATTTTAAAAAAATATATTTGACATTATACAATATATATATTATATATATATTATAAATATAATAAAAAACACAAAAAATTACTTCAAATTTTTTTAAAGGAGGTTTCAATGAAATATCTAAATTTAGAAGATTTGAGGAAAGAAATTGAAGAATTGGAGAAAGATCATTTTAAATTAAAAAAAAGACAAAAAAAACTTTCTGATAAAATGGAGAAAGAACAAGAAGAAATGGAAGAAATATTTTCTAAAATATGTCAAAATATTATAGAATTTACAAACACAATGAATTCAGATAAAGGAGAATAAAATGACAGATAATTTAGAGCTTAAACTAAAGAAAAAATATAAAATTTTAGTTGAAAAAGAAGGAACAATATCTATTCCTACTCAATTAAAAATAGAAGTTTCTGATAATGATCCTTTAATTTCAAAATGCTTAAATCATCGTTATAGTATAAAAATTCTTTGTGATGAAATTCTTTTTAAACAGAAAGGATTACATTGGAGTGAATATTATATAGATGAAAATATTCGTCATCAAAATGGAAAATATATTTTTCATATTTATTTAAATGAATAATAATATTTTTTTAAATAAATAGATTTTTCTCTGTTTTTTTAAAAAAATACTTTACTTTTTTATGTGAAAAAATATCATAAGTATAATTTTAAAAAGGAGTCACAATCTATAATTGTGTACACAGTCCGGAAGATTCGACAAAAACACGAACGGTATAGTGAGATGAATCTGTAAAAATTATCCTCCGTTTTTATAGATTCATTTTAAAGAATCTTCATATAAGGCTAAATTTTCAGTGGAGGAGCTCATAAAAGAGTGCTGAAAATTTAGCCTTTTTTATTGCACAGTAGAGTAAAGGAAACTCTCTAGATTCATATTCTAGAAAATGCAGGTTCGAATCCTGCCTGTGCTAATGTTCTTAATGCTAAAAATATTTTAAAATAAAACAAATAAAAAAAGAAGGTAAATATGAGTGAAAAATTATCTCGTATTGATGTAATGAATTTAATTACTCAATATTCAGGACAAGGAAATATGATAGTTACTCCTGTAATATTTATAAAAATAACAGGAAATTTTGAAAGAGCTACATTTTTAAATCAATTATTATATTGGCAAGATAAAATGAAAGGAGATTGGTTATTTAAAACATATAAAGAATGGTATGAAGAAATATATCTAAGTGAATATCAAATTAGAAAAGCATCAAAATGGTTTGAAAAAGAAGGAATTTTAGAAATGAAAATTAAAAAAGCTAGAGGAAATCCGACTGTTCATTATAGATTAGATAAAGAAAAATTTTTAGAATGGTTACTTAAAAATTCAAGAAACGAAAAAGAAAAATTTAAGAAACATTCCTTTAAAATTCAAGAATCTTTAATAGAGAATACAATAGAGAATACAATAGAGAATAGTAATATATCTAAAGATATATTACATGGCGATTTAAAACAATCGCCCAAAATAAATTTAAATTATCAAATAGATTTATCTAAAGAAAAAACAATAAATACATTTAATACAAAAAATGAACTAATAGAATATTGGAATAATTTAAAAAATGTTAGAAAACATAGATTATCTAGTAAAACTTATAAAAAAATTGATTCTCTAATTAAACAATTAAAAAATGGAACTTTTTTAAAAAAACATAATATAAATCAAGAATTTATAAAAAATAATAATATTTCTAAAGAAATTTTAAATAAAAAATGGAAAGATGAAGAAATAAAAGAAATATTAAATCGACTGGCTTTATTACACCAAGAAGGATACTGGCCACATGATAAAAAAATAATTAAAAAAGGATTAGATATTTTAATATATAATAATAGATCAGGATATAGTTTCTTTTTCAAAGTAGCTATTCATCTTCCAGAACCATTTGAAAATCAGATTAAACCAAAAAATAATAAAATATTTGAAAAATATAAAGAAATTTTTAAAGAATATGCTAATAATCAAAAAGAATTAAAATCATTAACCTATATGTTTAATGATTTATATGATGAAATTTTTTCAATTCAAAATAAAATAGGAAAATATATGATGGGAGGATTTTCTAGTTGGTTTGGATCGAAGGATGATTTTGAACCGTTTTTTAATCAACACATAGCATGGTTAAAAAGAATGAACAAACTTCATCCTAGTTTTTTAAAATTAGATAGTTTTAATTGGAAAAATTTCATCATGTGGGTAAAACAATACTATAGTTATAATCTATATCCAGATAAAAATCAATTGAAAGATTTGAAATGGAATTATGATAAATTTTTAAAAGAAATAGAAAGAAAGAAAAATAATTTAATAAATAAACAAGAAGAAGAATATTATGAATAAAAATAAAAGGTAAATATGAAAATAGAAAAAAAGATTATTGATTCTAAACCAGAAAAAAATGTTATAACTGGTTTAATTGTTTCGGATAGATTTATTCAAGAAATTTCTAAAATATTAAAAGTAAAATATTTACAAAGTTCATATTCTAAAATAATTGCTAAATGGTGTATAGAATATTTTGAAAAATATAAAAAAGCTCCAAAACAAATTATTGAAGAACTTTTTAAATATAACGAAGAAAATCTTAGAGAAGAAGATAAAAATATAATAGAAAAGTTTTTATCTGAATTATCTCAGGAATATGAAAAATTAGAAAATTTTAATGAGCAATTTTTAATTGATAGTGCAGAAAAATATTTAGCTGAAAGAAATTTACAAATTCTTATTGAAAAAATTCAAGGGAATATTTATACAGGAAAAATTGACGAAGCTGAATTGTGTATTACTAATCATGTCCGTGTTCAACGACCTTTATCAAGTTCAATTGATGTGTTAAATGATAAACAAGCAATAATAACAGGAATAAATTATGAAGAAGACATTTTATTTTCTATGCCTGGTGCTCTTGGTGAATTGATTGGACCTTTATGTAGAAGTGACTTTTTTGGAATTATAGGCCCTATGAAGCGGGGTAAAAGTTGGTGGCTTGAAGAATTTGCAATACAAGCTATGTTAAATGATTTAAAAGTTCTTTTTATTAGTATGGAAATGCCTCGAAATCAAATGATCATGCGTTTATATCAAAATTTTCTTTCCTCTACAAAAAAACCTTCTAAATCTGTGTCTATTCCTTATTTAAATGAGGAAGAAATGATTGAATATAAAAATGTTCGGAAGAAAGGAATTACTGTTAAAGCAGCTTTAAAAAAAGTCAAAGCAATGCAAATGATGGTTAAAGGAGCAATGCGTTTATTGTGTAGACCTGCTCGATCAATGAATGTAGATGATATCCGAACAGAAGTGTATAATTTAGCCTATTATGATAATTTTTTTCCTGATGTGATTGTGTGGGATTATGCTGATATATCTTCTCCTGAAAGAGATAGTCCAAAAGATGCGCGACATCGAATAGACCATACGTGGAGTTCTGCTAGAGCATTAGCGCAAGAGATAAATGGATTATTGATCACATCGAGTCAATCTACTCGTTCGACTTTTACGAAAGATATCAGCGAAGAAGAAATTGCGGAAGATATTAGAAAACTTGCTCATGTTACTCACATGATGGCTTTAAATCAAAATAAAGAAGAAAAAAGAAAACAGATCATGCGCATTTCTATGTTAGCTAATCGAAATGAGAATTTTCAAACAGAAGAAGAAGTTACGGTTATTTATCAATATGCTGTAGGAAAAGCTCATTTGGACAGCACCTGGAAAAAATTTTAAATTTTTATGGATTTTACTTGACATTATTAGTTATAATTATTTTATTGTATATAGTATGTAGATAGGAGAAATATATGTTATCAATTACGAAAAGATTTGAATTCGAAACGGCTCATTTTTTACCTGATTATAAAGGAAAATGTGCTCTTATACACGGACATTCCTTTAAATTAGAAATTGAAATTTCAAAATGTCCTAGTTCTTATAAAAATTATTCTTCATTTATTATGGATTTTGGAGATTTGAAAAAGATTGTGAATGAATGTATAATTGAACAATTAGATCATAAATTTTTAAATGATATGTTTGAAATACCTACATGTGAAACTCTGGTTTTATGGATTCAAAAAAAATTATTTTTAATATTTCAAGAAGGTCTTGAAAGGATTCGATTATATGAAACATCTAATTCTTATGCAGAATGGAAGAAAAAATAATGAAAATAAAAGAAATTTTTACTTCAATAAATGGTGAATGTAATGCATTTGGTCAAGGAAGTATTTCCACTTTCATTCGCTTTGCGGGATGTAATTTGTCTTGTGATTATTGTGATGTTGTAGATGTAGAGGAAGGGTCATTGATGAGATTTGTAGACATTCCTAAAATTAAAACAGATATTATAACAATTACGGGAGGAGAACCTTTTCTTCAAAAACAAAAATTGGAAGCATTGATAATGTTTTTTTTAGAGAAAGAAAAAAAAATAGTAATTGAAACTAATGGATCAGTTCCTATAATTTATTTTTCAGAGTGGGTTAGAAAAGATCAAATAAGTTATGTGATTGATTTTAAATCACGCGATTTATTTTTAGTAGATATTAGATACTTGGCAAAATATGATTTTATTAAATTTATAGTAAAAGATTTAGATGATTTATATGCAAAACAAGATTGGATACATTATATACATGATATTAATCCATTTGTAAATATTATAATCAGTCCGATTCATGGAGAATTAGAACCTTTAATTATATGTGATTGGTTACAGGCAAATAAATATTATTTTGTACAACTCAATATACAATTACATAAATATATAGGAATGAGATAGAGGAGACTTATGAAAAATTATACTGCACCCCAATTACTTTCTGATGTAATAACAATTGCTAAATCTCTTGCATCTTCAGAATATACAAGTATATACCCAGTTCCCCGAGGAGGGATGTGTTTTGGTGTTGCATTATCAAAAGAAATGAATCTTCCTATTGTATTGAAGGATAAAATTAGTGAAAAGACATTAGTAGTAGATGACATTATTGACAGAGGGACTACAAGGAATTATTTTCCAAAAAATGATTTCTTCTCCCTTCATAAGAGTATCAATACAGGATTTATCAAGTCAAAGAGGACACGGTGGTTGTATGAAGTAGATGAGTGGGTTCATTATTTTTGGGAGGGAGAAGAGGAATACCGATCAATTCAAGATTCTGTGATTAGGCAATTACAATATATAGGTGAAGATATCAATAGAGAAGGTCTCCAAGAAACTCCAAAAAGGGTAGTTAATTCGTGGAAAGAATTATATTCTGGTTATAATAGGGATCCTAAAAAGGAAATTAAGATATTTGGATCTGAGGGATATGATGCGATTATCCTTCTGAAGGATATTGAACTATATAGTATGTGTGAGCATCATATGTCGCCCTTCATTGGAAAAGCTCATATCGCATATATTCCAAAAGAAAAGATTGTTGGTATATCCAAGTTGGCGCGAATATTGGAAATATTCGCAAGACGACTTCAGATACAGGAACGAATTGGAAACCAGGTGACTGAATTTCTTATGAATGAATTAGATCCTTTGGGTGCGGCATGTATAATAGAGGCACAACATCTATGTATGCAGATGAGAGGAATACAGAAACAGAATTCAAAAATGGTAACTTCTTCTTTAAAAGGTATTTTTTTAGAGAATCAAGATACTCGTGAAGAATTGATGAAATTATTATCATAGGAGGATGGAATGAAAAAGAAAGCTCTTGTATTATTTTCAGGAGGACAAGATTCTACCATTTGCCTGCATTGGGCGAAAGAAAATTTTGAAGATATTTTGGCGTTGAACATTGATTATGGACAACGCCATAGGTTGGAGATACAGAGTGCACGAATTATTTCACAGAGGATGGAAATTGAATTGATTGAAATGCATGATATTCTTATGAAAGGTATAGCTGATTCAGCTCTATTTTTTACGAATAGAGAAATGATTATAAATGGGAAACATAGGTCAGCACAGGATTTGCCTGCTTCTTTCGTTCCTGGTAGAAATATCTATATGCTTACCATAGCAGCCATGAAGGCATTTCCACTAGGTATTTCAGATATCGTATGCGGAGTATGCCAAATGGATTATTCGGGATATCCTGATTGTCGGGACAACACGATTAAAAGTTTCCAGGTAAGCCTGTCTTTGGCAATGAACTATGAATTTACCATTCACACACCATTGATGTGGAAAACGAAAGCAGAATCAATTTTGATGGCAAGGACACTTAAAGGTTGTATGGAATCTCTTGCCTATAGTCATACTTGTTATGAAGGAGTATATCCGCCTTGTGGAAAATGTCCTTCTTGTATCCTCAGATCAAAAGGATTTGAAGAAGCGGGAATCGAGGATCCTATATTTCTATCACAACGAAAGGAATATAATAAAATTATGAATGAGAGGATATAAGTAATGAAAAAAGATGATGTTTCTCATTTGAATGTTCTTGGAAATAAAAAAACAGAATATAAATTTGACACACCTTCAGAAAATATTCTTGAAGTTTTTCAAAATCAATTTGTGGGAATTAAATATGAAATAGAGATAATTACATCGGAATTTACATCTCTATGTCCAAAGACCTCTCAGCCCGACTATGCAACAATAACGATACGGTATATTCCTGACCAAAGTTGTATTGAAACCAAGTCATTAAAATTATATTTATTTTCATTTCGGAGTCATCCTTCATTTATGGAGACTATTAACAATACTATTCTTTTTGATTTGGTCAAGGTGTGCGGTCCATTATCCATGGTTGTATTATCAGAATTCAATTCAAGAGGGGGAATAAAACTGAATGTCAAATCTTCCTATGAAAAATAAAAATAAATCATTGCTATTGGATTCGGGTGCATTTTCCGCATGGAATAAAAGCATAGAGATTGATATAGATATTTACATTGATTTTATTCTTCAATACAATGAATATTTTGATTATGTGGTAAATTTAGATGTTATTCCCGGAAAACCAGGTATTCCACCTACTAAGGATCAAATAGAATTTTCTGCAAGAAAAGGATACGATAATTATTATTATATGATAGGTCGAGGTATTCCTAAGGAAAAATTGATTCATGTTTTTCATCAAGGAGAGGATTTTGAATGGCTTAATAAAATGATTGCTGAAATGGACTATATTGGTATAAGTCCTTCCAATGACAAAACTACCAATCAAAAAATAGAATGGCTTGATGTTGTAATGGATTATATTATAGATGATAGAGGCTTTCCGAGAGTTAAATTCCACGGTTTTGGAGTATCTTCTATAAGTATATTGATTAGATACCCTTGGTATTCAGTTGATTCTACTTCCTGGGTTATGACAGGGAGGTTTGGTTCCATTTTTGTACCAAAAAATAAATGTGGAAAATATGATTATATGTCCACTCCCTATAAAATAGATGTATCGGAAAAAGCTAATTCCAGAAATTTTGAGGATTGTCATTTATCAAATTTTTTAATAAGGGAGAGAGAAAAAATTTTGGAATACATATACGAAAAAGGATTTACGGAGGAACAATTGGCGAAGGACTATATGAAAAGAGATGAACTAAATATTATTTATTTTATTGATCTTGAAAAAAATTTACCTTCCTGGCCCTGGCCTTTGTGGAACAGGAAAAAAAACATTCATTAGGATTGATATGAAAATTTATTTGGCAACTGGTTTTACAGTACTTTGTAAAAAAGGAAGAGAACAGGAATTATCCAAGAGATTTGCTTTTTGGAATAGATTACAGTCCTATTATTTTAAGGATATATGGCTAAAATTACTTAAAGAGGTGTATGATGATAATTCAAAGAAAAGTGTTGAATGAAATTTTAAAAATTATTTATCCAGCAATTTCATACAAGGGTATTCTTGAGGAATATGGAATGTTTATTTTTACCGAGGATATGATTTGGGGCTTTAATGGAAGGATAGGAACGGGACACCCATTAAAAAATGATTTGAAATGCTTAATTCCATCAAAGGAATTATTTGATTTGGTTGAAAAATTTGGAGCGGAAGATATTCACATTGCCAAAAAGAATGATAAAATTTCCTTACGTGGGGAAGCTCAGGGAGGAATTATACAGGCGGAAATTCGGACATTTGAAGATAAGGCAAATATATTAAATACCATTCCTAAACAAACCTTAATTAAACAATGGAATCCTCTCCCAGCTAATTTTAATGATGCAATTAGAATGACTTTGTTTAGTGTTGCCAAGGATATTTCAATGGGAGCTTTGAATTGTATTTTTTGTCAGGATAATTTCCTGATAAGTTCTGATAATTTTAGAATAAGTAAATTTAGGATGTGTTCAACTTTAAGCAATTCCTTTTTGATTCCATTATCCTCTGCAATTGAATTATCCAAAATTTCAAATTTGACAGATTTTTCGTTTTTTGATGGGTGGATTTTATTTAAAGGACAGGAAGGAATTATTTTTTTCTTAAGAGGAATTGAACATAATTTTCCTGAAACTAGTAATTTATTTCAAATAACTGGGAAGGATGTGATTGAATTTCCTTCCCGAATGAAAGATTTTGTAGGGGCATGTAAGGTATTTACGGAAGCCATTATTAAGGATCAAAAAATTAAAGTTAAAATTGAGAATAATATTATAAAATGCAGAGGGGAAAATATGAACGGATGGATTGAACACTCCTTGGAAATTGATTGTAATAAATCTCTGGAGTTTGATATTAACCCTTCTTTTTTTGAATTTATTTTGGGTTTTACAAAAAAGGCAATTATCGGAAATAATCGGATTTTATTTCAAGGAGACAACTTTGAGCATTTAATATCCTTATCTTGTTATGAGGATAATTATGAATAATTATGAAATCTTTTTGAAAAATAAAAAGAAAAATATACTTGAATCTGGCTTTGATGTAGATGAAAATCAATTAAATAAAAAATTATTTGGTTTTCAAAAATGCATTGTCAAGCGAGCTTTGAAAGTTGATAAGTATTATTCGATCATATTCTTTACGCAGAATATTTAATAGGATAAATAAATGAAAGGATTTTTCTACCAAATAGAAAAGAAAGAAGATAAAAAAAGAAAAAGAGGAAGAAAGGAAACTCCTTCTGAAAAAAAAGAAAACTATTCTTGTGAATCTTGTGGACTATATAAAAATTGTATTTCTCCAAAAATGCAACCTACTGGAAAAGGTAGAAAAAAGATTTTAATAATTGCAGAAGCTCCAGGAAGAAAAGAGGATGAACAGGGAATTCAACTTATAGGAGAATCAGGACGTTATTTAAGAAAAATTCTTAAAGAACATAATATTGATTTAGATAGAGATTGTTGGAAAACAAATGCTGTGATATGTCGCCCAAAAGAAAACAAAACACCGACTAATTTACAAATCGCATCTTGTAGAAAAAATTTATTTAAAATTATAGAAAAATATAATCCTGAAAAAATTATTATTTTAGGAAAAATAGCTTTGCAATCTTTAATAGGAGAAAGAATTCATATTGAAGGCATTGAGAAATGGATAGGATGGAAAATTCCAGATCCAGTATTAAAATGTTGGATATATCCTGTGTATCATCCTGCTTATATACTTAGAAATAAGGGAACTGTGTTTGAAAAATTATTTTATAATAATATAAAAGAGATAATAGAACACGAGGAAATATGCACAGATTATTCTAATGATGAAAAGAAAATTGAAATAATTGATAATCCTTTTATAGCAATTATTTTTTTGCAAGGAATATTACCTGGATCAGAAATTGCTTTTGATATAGAGACAACAGGATTAAAACCTTATTCTGAACAACAAAAAATTATATCAATTTCATTTTGTATGGATGAAAATAAAGCGGTGTCTTTTCCTTTTTTTAAAAATAAAGAATTTCTATTAGAATTAAAAAAATTTATGAGAAATAAAGAAATAAAGAAGATTGCTCATAATATGAAATTTGAAAATACATGGATAAATGAAAAATTAAATTGTTTAATAAAAAATTGGTATTGGGATACACAATTGATGTGTCATATCTTAGATAACCGATCTAGAATTACAGGATTAAAATTTCAGACATATATAAATTTTGGAAATATGGGGTATGATGATAAAATTTCTAAATATTTAAAAGCTGAAAATGGAAATGCTTTAAATAAGATTGAAGAATTAGATATAAAAGATGTGTTATTATATAATGGATTAGATTCTTTATATACTTATAGATTATTTAAGAAACAAAAAAATATTATTCGGAATAATTATTTATTTCATGAAGGTGCTCTTGTGTTTTCTATTATGGAACGAAATGGAATTTATATTGATAAAGAATATTTTAAGAAACAACAATTAGATATAATTGAAAAGATTAAAAAAATAAAAAAAGAATTAACTTATTCAGAAGAAATAAAATTATGGGAAAAATCTAAACCAAAAAAATATAAAGATAAACAATTTAATTTAAATTCATCAGATCAATTAAGAATTTTATTATTTGATATTTTGAAATATAAATGTCAGAAGGAAACAAAGAAAGGAAATAATTCTGCTGATTATGAATCTTTAGAAAAATTAAATATTCCTTTTACTAAAAAAATTATTGAAATGAGAAAATTAGAAAAAATAAAAAATACATATTTAGAAGGATTTATTTCAGAAGAATATGAAGATAAAATTCATTCTATGTATAATTTAAATACAGTTCGATCTTATAGAAGTAGTTCGAATAATCCAAATTTTCAAAATATTCCTAGTCGAAATAAAGAAGCTCAAAAAATGACTCGAAAAGGAATAATTCCAAGCAAAAACAATATTTTATTAGAAGCTGATTATAGTCAGATTGAAGTATGTATTTCTGCTTGTTATCATAAAGATACTGAAATGATAAAATATATAAAAGATTTGACAACAGACATGCACAGAGATCAGGCGGTGGAAATTTTTTTAATGGAGAAAGAGAAAATTTCAAAATATAATAGATATTTAGCAAAAAATAATTTTGTATTTCCTCAATTTTATGGAGATTATTATAAAAATTGTGCTCATGGATTGTGGGATAAAATGGAGAAAGAAACTAAATCTCATTTAAAAATAAATGGAATAAAAAATTATATAAGTTTTGAAAATCATATAAAAGATGTTGAAAATAGATTTTGGAAAGAAAAATTTAAAATATATGATTCTTGGAAAAATAAATGGTATAGTATGTATGAAAAAAATGGTTTTGTAGAAAGTTTATCTGGATTTATTTATAAGGGATTTATGACAAAAAATGAAGTCATAAATTATCCTATTCAAGGAAGTGCATTTCATTGTCTGTTATGGAGTTTAATTGAATTACAGAAAATTTTAAAAAGAAATAAATTTAAAAGTAAAATAACTGGACAGATACATGATTCAATTATTCTTGATGTTATTCCAGAAGAAAAAATTCAAATAATAACATGTTTAAATAAAATTATGACACAGGATATTAAAAAATTTTGGACATGGATAATTGTACCTTTATCAGTAAACATAGAATGTTCTAAAATAAATGGAAATTGGGCAGAGATGGAAGAAGTAATTGATTTTAGAGGTGTTGGAGAAAAATAATGAGCTTTAATTTAAAATATCGTCCACATAGTCTTGAGGAATTTTATGGAAATATTTCTACAGTAAAAGTATTAAAATCTTTTATGAAAAGTAAAGACAAACATCGTTGTTTACTTTTTCATGGTCCAGCTGGATGTGGTAAAACCACTCTTGCGCGGATACTGGCGAAGGAATTAAAATCTATTGATATTCAAGAAATTGATATGGGAAATAATCGAGGAATAGAGACAGCTAGAAATATTATAAATACTGTTTATTTAAGACCATTTGGTGGAGGAATAAAAATATATATTCTTGATGAAGTACATAAAGCAACAAATGAATTTCAGAATGCTTTATTAAAAACTTTAGAAGAACCTCCTTCTTTTGTTTATTTTATTCTTTGTACAACAGAACCAGAAAAAATAATAAGAACAATCCAAAGTCGTTCTATGTCTTTTGCTGTGTCATCTTTATCAAAAAATAGAATGAGAAAATTTTTACAATATATATGTATCAAGGAATCAGTTGAAATTAGTGATTCTGTGATTGATTCTATCACAGAACAGAGTAAAGGTATTCCAAGAGATGCGTTGATATATCTTGATCAAATAAAAGGAATTGACACAGAAAAAGAACAAATAAGAGTGATTAAATCTATTCATAAAAATGAAGAAAATTTAATAGATTTATGTAGATTATTATTAAAGAAAAATGTAGGATGGGATCAGCTAATTAAACTTTTAGAATCAATAGAAGAGGAACCAGAATCAATAAGAAGAATGATATTGGGATATTTTTCAAAAGTACTTATAAATAATCCTTCTCCAAGAATTGCTTTGATATTAGAATGTTTTAAAAATAATTTTTATGATGCTGGTAAAGCTGGTTTATTATTGGCATTGTATGAAATATATTTAAATAAATAATTTTTTAAAAAGACAAATAAAATGAAAAGAATAATAAAAAATAAAAAAGGTATAGTAATATTTGATGGTGATGACTTACGCCATGCGGATTTGTATAAAGCATATTGTTTATATACAAATTTTGAGGGTGCGAATTTGTATGGTGTTAATTTTAAAGATGCTGACTGTAGTGAAGCTGATTTTAATGGTGCGAATTGTTGGAGTGCTAATTTTGAGGGTGCAAATTGTTGGAATGCAAATTTTAAAGAAGCGATTTGTGTAAGTGCAAATTTTCAAGAAGCAGATTGTAGTTATGCAGATTTTTATAAAGCACATTGTGTAGATGCTAATTTTTATAAAGCAGGTTGTTGGAGAACAAATTTTCAAGAAGCAAATTGTAAAGATGCAAATTTTAAAGAAGTGCTTTGTGCAAGTGCAAATTTTGGAAAAGCGGATTTACGTGGTGTGAATTTTAACAAAACAAATTTACTTTATGCAAATTTAAAAGGTATAATAACAGATACTCCAATTTTACAGATAAATGGAAGCAAACATCACGTAATAAAATGGAAAGATCAAATTCAAATCGGTTGCATAATTGAGCAAAAAGATTGGTGGTTAGAGAATTATAAAAAAACAATGAGAAAACATAATTACACTCAAAAGCAAATTAAAGAATATTATAAATATATTATAGGATATTAAAATGAAAAGAATAATAAAAAATAAAAAAGGTGCGATAATATTTGAAGGAAATAATTTGCGTAATGCAGATTTTCAAAAAGCAAATTGTAAAGATGCTAATTTTCAAGAAGCAAATTGTTGGAGTGCAAATTTTAAAGAAGCGATTTGTAGAAATGCAGATTTTCAAAAAGCAATTTGTGCAAATGCAAATTTTCAAGGATCAGTTTGTAGAAGTGCAAATTTTGAGAAAGCATATTCTTGGAATGCTAATTTTCAAGAATCACATTGTTGGCATGTAAATTTTAAGGAATCAAATTGTATCAAATCAAATTTTAAAGATGCTGACTGTAGTGAAGCTGATTTTAATGGTGCGAATTGTTGGAGTGCTAATTTTGAGGGTGCAAATTGTTGGAATGCAAATTTTAAAGAAGCGATTTGTGCAAGTGCAAATTTTGGAAAAGCGGATTTACGTGGTGTGAATTTTAACAAAACAAATTTACTTTATACAAATTTAAAAGACATAATAACAGATACTCCAATTATACAAATAAATGGAAGCAAACATCACGTAATAAAATGGAAAGATCAAATTCAAATCGGTTGCATAATTGAGCAAAAAGATTGGTGGTTAGAGAATTATAAAAAAACAATGAGAAAACATAATTACACTCAAAAGCAAATTAAAGAATATTATAAATATATTATAGGAGGATAAAGTGAAAACAGATGTAACTTGTTTAAAAGTAGAAGATTTGGGTATTTATAAAGATTTGGAGATTGACATATATCAATTAGAAAAAGAATGGTTAAAGCAAGCTGTTATTTTTATGGAATATATGGAAAAAACAATAAAAATGGAAAATGAAAAAGGAGTTTTTAAAGATAAAATTATAAAACTTCGGGCAGAATTAGATTTAAAGATTAGAAATGAATTCGCACAGAGAGGAGTAAAAGTAACAGAAAAACTTCTTGAGAGTTCTCTTAATTCTGAAGAAGAAGTGGTTTGTCATAATGAGTGTTATAATACAGTTAATTATAATTATAATCTTTTAAATGCTTGTATTAAAGCATTAGATTATAAAAAAGCAGCTTTGGAAAATTTAGTAAAATTACATTTAGGAGGATATTTTTCAGAACCTTCTTTAAGAAATAAAAAAGGAGAAGAAGTATCTGAGAATATAAGATCAAAATTAAATAAGAATATAAAAAAATTAAATAAAAATATAAAATAAAAAGGAGATAAATTATGATTTGTAAAAAAAATGATTTTAAAGAAAGTTTAAGACAACAAATAGAAGATAATGTTAATAATAAAGATAGAATTTATGTTAAAGATTATTTTGATAAGAAAAAAATTGAAGGGGTTTCATTCTATAAAATTAAAGAAGAAAATCTTATAGACATAATTCCTTATATTGTGAAAACTAAAAATCATTCAAAAAAACTTGAAATAGGTTCAGGAGATTATGTGCTTGAAATTTATACTCATAATAATATAGGAATTGAAAATAAAGAATATTTATGTCTACAAAGAATGTTTGGAAAATCTTGTCCTGTATGTGAAGAAATGTATCGATATAAAGAAGAAGGGGAAGAAGAAAGCGAAAAAAAATTATGGCCAAGGCATCGAACTCTTTATAATGTAATTGATCTTGATGAAGAAGAAAAAGGAATTCAAATATTTGATGTTACTTTTAACTGGATTGAAAAAAATTTAAGAATGAAAGCAAGAAAAGGAGAAGAACTTGTGACTTTCGCTGATTTAGAAGAAGGTTCTTCTATAGACTTTGTTGGAGAATTAAAAACTTATACTAGAAAAGGAAAAATAATAGAATATAAAGAACCGGTTGCTTTGAAATTTGTTTCTAGAGAAGAACAATATGATGAGGATATTTTATTGAAAGAAAGTTATTCTTTAGATTCTCTTTTATATGTACCTTCATATCAAGAATTATATGATATTTATTATGCAATAGAGAAAAAAGAAGAATCAGAAGAATCTAATGTCAGGATTAAAAAATTTAAAAAGAAAAAAGAAGAATCAAAGGAAGAAGTAGAAGAAGAATCAAAGGAAGAAGTAGAAGAAGAATCAAAGGAAGAAGTAGAAGAAGAATCAAAGGAAGAAGTTAGTACTCGGATTAAAAAATTTAAAAAGAAAAAAGAAAAGAAATCTTGTCCTCATGGAAATGATTTTGGATTAGATTATGATGAATATGATGAATGTAAAGATTGTTTTTTAAAAAAAGAATGTTCGCTTTTTGTTAATTTATAGGAGGGAAGGATGGTTAGAAAATATACAAATGAAATGTATATAGGAACCACAGAAGCTTTAAAAATGGCTTCTGAAAAAGGGTATCCTATTACATTGATGACAATGATTGTTTGGATTAAAAAATATAATTTAGGTGAAAAATTTCTTGGAAATTATAGAATTGAAAAAATGAGATTATTAAAATTATTACAGGACGGTAAAATCAATGAAGACCGTGAAAGTACGAAATGGCAAAAAAAAGGACGATGATAAATTTTTAAAAGAGAATATTTTATCTGCTGGATCAGATTTATTGGATTTAACTACCGGTTATTTTCCAACGGGTGTGATGAATATTGTGGGTGATAGTAGTTCTGGAAAATCTTTTTTATCTGGAGAGATTATTGCTAATTCTTTTCATCAATTTAAAAATTTTTCTTGGTTTTATGATGATGCTGAAAAAGGTTATAAATTTGATTCACAGATATTGTATGGAATTGATATTTTAAAAGATGGATTATTAAAAGAAGATGCTGTATCAGAAACAATAGAAGATTTTGAAAAAAACATCCATTGGGTAATAAATAAGAAAAATAAAGAGGATATTTTTATATATGTTTTAGATAGTTTTGAAAAGTTATCAAGTAGAGAAGAAGAATTGTTTATGGAAAAAAACAGAAATAAAGAAAAGAAAGATGGAACATATGGTATGGGAAAAGCTTCTTTTTTTAATCAATTTTGTAGAAATTATGTAAAAAAATTAGTGGAAAATAAAATATTACTTATAATTACATCACAATTAAGAAATAAAATAGGAATATTTTTTGGATCACCTTATACACGACAATGTGAAAAGGCTTTAAATTTTTATTCCAATATTGTTTTATTTATGAAAGAAACTGAAAAATATAAAAAATTTAATCGTACATATGGAATATGTGTTGGGATCACAACAAAAAAAGCTCGTCATAGGAAACCTTTTCGTTCTTGTTATTTAGATTTTTTATTCGATTATGGAATTGATAATATTAGAAGTAATCTTAAATTTTTATTTGATTTAAAAACGGAAACAGGAAAGGATAAAGAAAAAAAAGATAAAAAAAATTTAATATGGAAAGAAAAGGAATTTTCTTCTTTAGAAAAACTTATTCATTATATTTATATAAATGATTTAGAACAAGAATTAAAAGAAGAAGTTACAGAAAAATGGAATAGTATTGAAGAAAAAGTATTGGAAGAATCTCTAATTGGTAGAAAAAGAAAATGGTAAATAAAAAGATGGTGTTTATATGATCTTTATGGGAATTGATCCGGGGCAAAAAGGAGGTATTGCTGTGCTTAAAATGGAAGATACATTTTTATTGGAAATGCCTTTGTGCAATAAAAATATTGATGCAATGACTATTGTTACGTTTTTAAAAACACATATATTATTAAATGAAAAATCTTTTTGTATAATTGAAAAAGCACAACCAATGCCAAAACAGGGAGTTACGTCCGTTTTTAATTATGGGGAGGGATATGGAGAATTAAAGGCCGTGTTGAAATTTTTAAAAATTCCTTTCCAGGAAGTTCGTCCCCGGGTTTGGAAAAAAGAATTTAATTTAAATGCGAATAAAAAACGATCAGTATCGACTTGTATAAATCTATTTCCTGAAATTAAAGATCAGTTATATGGGTTAAGAGGTAGATTAAAAGATGGTATTGCTGAGGCTTTACTTATAGCTGAATATGGAAGAAGAATTTATAAAAGATAAAAGGTCAAAAATGATTCGTTCATTAGAAATACAAAATTTTCAAAGTCATATTTATTCTTTTTTAGAATTTGATAAAGGAATCAATATTATTACAGGACAAAGTGATTCTGGAAAATCTGCAATTATAAGAGCTATAAGGTGGCTTATTGAAAATAAACCTCAAGGAGATTCTTTTCGTAATAATTTTGGAGGGGATACAATAATTGAAATTCAATTTGAGGATAATAATATAATTGATAGGATAAAAACAAATAAAAAAAATAGTTATAAAATAAATGAAAATTTTTTATATGCGTTTGGTTTTGATGTGCCGGAAGATGTAAAAAATTTATGTAATATGTCTGAAATAAATATTCAAAAACAATTAGAAGAACCTTTTTTATTATCTAAAAGTTCTGGTGAAGTAAGTCGATATCTTAATGAAATTGTGGATCTTGATCTCATAGATTTAGCCATGAAAAATATTGATTCTAAAATTAGAGAGATCAAAGAAGAAATAAGATTTAATGAAAATGAAATAGAAATATTACAAAATAAAATTACAGTATATTTTTGGTTAACACCTGCTAAACAGAGATTTGAATTATTAAAATTTATGTATGAAACATGTGTTAATTTAAATTATGAGATTAGTACATTAGAATTTTACACACAAGAATTTGAAAATATAGAAGATGAAACGGACATTGATATAGAAAAAGCTGAAACTAATTTAAATGATATTTTAATTCAGTTAAAATCCAGAGATGCTTTAAATGAAAATATTAAAGAATTAACAATATTGATAAAATCATATTATTCTTTTTTAGAAGATGAAACGGACATTGATATAGAAAAAGCTGAAACTAATTTAAATGATATTTTAATTCAGTTAAAATCCAGAGATGCTTTAAATGAAAATATTAAAGAATTAACAATATTGATAAAATCATATTATTCTTTTTTAGAAGATGAAACGGACATTGATATAGAAATTTCTGTCTCTGAAAAGGAATTAAATTCATATTCTATATGTCCATTATGTGGAGGAGAATTATGATGAAAAATTATTTTCTTATTATAAAAAATATTGATATTGAGGAGATATTAGCTTTATGGCGGATCAAATATGTGTAAAAAATAATGAAAAGTTGTGTTCTCAATGTAAATCTCTTTGTGAATATCCAGATGATTTTCATAAAACATTTAGAAAATATCAAACAAGTTCTGGTTTAGAAGAGATGTTTTATTATTATCATGCTGCATGTAAAAAATGTAGAAATGAAAAAAGAAGAATTAGAAGAAAAATTAAAAGAACAAAGAAGAATCAAGAGGAAAATTAAAAGAACAAAGAAGAAGGTGTTTATTATGAATAAACCAGATGCTTTGCTGTGTGCTGATTTGCATATCAGAGAGGATCAACCGGTTTGTCGTGTGGACAATTATTTTCAAGCACAGGAAAAAAAAATAAAATTTATTTTGAATAAGGCTGATGAATATAATTGTCCTGTGTTATGCGCGGGTGATTTTTTTGATAAAGCTAAATCGTCTAAATGGTTGGAAATATATATAATAAATTTGTTTGGGAAAGGAAGACGCTTTTATGTGATTCCAGGTAATCATGATTTACCGACACATTCTTTAGAAAAATTAAATGAAAGTAGTTTAGGAATTTTACAAGCAGCTAAGGTAATTAAAATTTTTAAAGTTCCTTTGGGGGATTATTTTTCTGTTTTGGAACAAATAGGAAATGAGAAAGTTAAAATTAAAATAACACATAAAATGATAGAAAAATGTAATTCTAAAGTAGAATTATCTACACAGCAGGATACAAATCTTATTTTATCAGGAGATAATCATTTAACATTTATTCAAAAAACTACAAATCAATTATTAGTTAATCCTGGAAGTATGATGAGAATGTCCGCAGATCAAATATTACATATTCCTTGTGTATTTTTATATTATGCGAATACAAATACTGTGAAACCTGTGCATATACCTATTGAAAAAGATGTTGTAGTAAGAGAACATATAGAGATTAAAAAAGAATATGATGAAAGAATGAAATCCTATATAGAAAAAATGAATGATGATATTGAATTATCTTTGTGTTTTAAAAATAATATAAAAAATTATATGAATAATAATAAAATAAAAAATTCAGTAAAAAATATTATATTTGAATGTTTGGAGAAATAATATGAAAGAAGATAAGATTAAAGAGATTGTTTTTTTACAGAAAATATTAAAAGAAAAAAAAGAATTTCAAATGAAAACGAAAATACAAAAAGAATCTCTTTTGGAAAAATTGAAAAATGAATACAATTGTTGTGATATACAACAAGCAAAAGATTTATTGAAAATAAAACAGCAAGAATTTAATAAAATAAATATTGAGGAAAAAATGAATGAATTCAAAAGAGAATTTAATCTATAAAAATCAATACGATAAAATTAAAGAAAAATTAAATCAATATTCTATAGAAGAAAATCTTTTAATAGAAGATCAAAAAAGAAAAATTTTATATTTGAAAAAATTAGAAAAAAATCTTTTTCACACAGAAGAAGCTAAAATTATTATAAGACATGTTGCGCAGAAAACTCAAGAAGAATTGCAATGGAAAATTTCAGAGATTGTTTCTCTTGCATTATCTGCTGTCTTTGAAAATCCATATGAATTTCTTTGTGAATTTGCAATTAAAAGAGGAAAATCAGAAGCCTTTTTAAAATTTAAAAAAGAAGAATTTGAGTATAATCCTATGGAGGATACTGGAGGAGGAGCTGTGGATGTTGCTTCTTTTGCTTTACGAGTAGCTTGCTGGAAATTATCTAAAAAAAGAAATATAATTATATTAGATGAACCTTTTAAACATCTTTCAAAAGAAATGCAAATAAAAGCAAGTAAAATTTTAAAATTATTATCTAAGAAATTGAAAATTCAATTTATAATAATCACGCATTCTGATACACTTGAGGAAAGTGCTGATAAAATATTTAGGATTCGAAAAATAAAAAATAAAAGTATTGTAGAAATAGAGAAGGGATAAAAAATAATTTTATTTTTATTTTTTTGTTTGACATTATTTAGTATATTAAATATAAAAGTATATATTATATATGAATAAGGAGAATGTCATTATGTTCAGATATAGAATTTTTTTTAAAAAAAAGACCGATGATTCTGCTTGTAAATCTTGTAAACATATAGAAATGGAAAAAGAAAATATAGATAAAGTATATGAGTGTTGTCAGGATATTGCTGAAAAAGAAGAATTAAGAATTGTTATGATTGCGGAACTTTCAAAGAGGTTTAAATGAAAATGAATAAAAAAGATTATTTGAAAAAAATAATAAATTTTTATTATGAAAAGAAATCGCATGTTCCTGGAATGGAATGGGTGCAGAAAAAAATGAGAATGAAAACAGATATTTCAATAGAAGAGATTCAAAATATTATAGATGAATTAGTGACAGAAAATTTTTTAGTTAAAAAAGGGAAAAATTTATTTTTGAAAAATAAAAATAAAGAAGATTTTACTGAAACATTTTTTATAAAAGAAAAAAAAGAGTATAAAGAAGACCATTCTTATCCTTCAAAATTTGAAGTAAATAATAAATGGATTGATATATTAAGATATGTTTTGTTGATTATAGGAATTGGAGCGGTGTATATGTCTATTTATTATAGTTATATTTGGTTACTTGATTTTTTATCTTTTGAAAAAGCATTATTACTTTCATTGATTCTTGTTTGTTTTGCGACGATTAGTTTTGAATTTATTGTTTTTTTTCATCAATTAAAAAAATATTTTTTAGTGGGAATATTTGGATTGATGTGGATTATTATTACATTTTTTTCGATGACAAGTACAATAGCTGGTCAATATAATTCACGAATGGGTATAATCAATAAAAGATATGAATCACAAAAGAATATAGAATCTTCAAATAGAGAATATTTAGAATATGTTGAACAGAAAAAAGAATTACAAGATAGTTTAAAGATATTGAAAGAAGAATATACCACATATCAAAATTTATTTTTGAAATTTGATACAGAAGAAAAAATAGAACAGAATAAAACAATTTATAGAACAATTGAATGGAGAAAAAATAAAGCACTTGGAGAAATGAAAACGCTTATTTCTTTATTAAAAAAATTACGTGAAAAGAAAGAAATGAGAAAAGTTGTTAATAAATCTGTTCCTGATTTTTATGTGTGGGTAGGTGAAATATGGAAATGGGGGCCTAATAAAATTCAATTTTGGTTGAGTATTTTTCCGGCTATTTTTATAGATATTTTAGCTCCTCTTTCTTTTGCAGTTGTTATATTTGTAAGGAGAAAATAAAATGGGAAATGATGAAGATTTTAAGAAAGATGATTTAAAATGTTGCGGTAATTGTTTCTATTTTGATATAAATGTAGATTTAAAAGATTTGATAGAAGAAATTAAAGAAATTAAAGAATATAAAGAAGGACAAGAAAAACTTTTTGACAAATTTGACAAATTTGATGTATTTGTATGTAAATGTGTGGAATATGAATTATATGATTTTAAAGGTGTATGTTCAAAATGGATATGGGATAAACAAACTAATTTTTTAAGGAGGTCTTTATGAGTACTAAATTTTGTAATAATTGTAAACAAATGGTTAACACGAAGAGAGTGATTGGAGTAGGTACTTTTCTGCTTGCTCTTATAACAAGTGGTATTTCTTTATTATTTATTCCTGTTTATAAAAAAAGATGTCCTTTGTGTCTTGGATCAAATTTTAATAGAAGTGATAATATAATTCAATCTGTTTATAATAATACAGAAAAAGGGAAAATGATAGATACAAAAAAAATTAAAAATAAATTAAACTGAAGAAAATTATAATGAAAAATGAAAAATTAAAAGAAGCATTTTATATAATAACTAAAAAATTAAAAGAAGATAAAGATTATTATTATGCATGGCAATCTAATATAGCTATTCCATTTCAAGATATATTAGACAAGGAAAATTGTTGGTTTTTAAGAGCACCTGAATTGTCTAATCAAGCAGCAAAAAATTTTTTAGATTTATTGATTAAACAAGGAGAGAAATATGAATAAAAAAGAAATTATAAAACAAATTTCAAAAAAAATAGGGTATGGAATTTTTAATTGTCTATTTCGGAAACATGCTTTAGAAAGACATCGATACATATTTCCAACTAGATTTATTCAAAAAAAATTATTTTTATGGGTAGGAGATAGTAGGATTGCCGGGGGTCATTGGAATAATCTTAATATATCAAAAAGAAGAAATATTGATAATAGAGCTATTGGAGGAACACGGGCACGAGAATGGAGTAAAAGAGTTTGTATCCAGCAAATAATTGAAATAAATCCTCAATATCTTTTGATTGGTGTAGGAGGAAATGATGTGGGTAGTGGTCAGAGTTTTCAAAGTATTATAGGAGACTTGCAAAAAATGATTTTTGCAATAAGAAAATACTGTCCTTTTACTATTATTTATTTTCATTGTTGTTTACCAATTCTTATTCATGGTAAAGCAAATAATAATGATGTAAGAGAATTTAATAGACAATTGAAAATATTATGTGAAATCAATGATTGTTTTTTCATAGATTTATTTGATTCTTTTAATTGTGTTTCGCAACAAGTTGTTCGGACAAAGAATAAAACTATTATTTTTAATGATGCTATGAATATGCACTATTTAAATATGGATGAAATTCCTTGGTATGCGAGATCAAAAGATAAATTACCAGTACATTTAAATGCGAAAGGATATGAATACTGGTATTATTTATTAAATAAAAATATAGTGATGGATACTGTTTTTCATATTACATAGAGAATTATTTAAAGAAGAACAGCTATGATTGACCATAAAAAATTTATGACTAAAAAATTAAAAGACAAGAAATTTAAAGAAAAATTTATTAAAATAAGAAAAATAATAAATAAAATTACAAAATACAAAATACAAATAAGAAATTAACTAAATCTAACAATGTTAAGAATAATTTTTAAGCTATAAAATATGATTATGCCAGTATTTTAATTTATAGGGACTAATAAATGATAGGACATTGTAAAAAATTTAATAAAGATGTTTTGCTGGAAGCTGAGTGTTATTTTTGTAAAGAAAGACGGGGTTATTGCTGGTGTATTTATTGGTATGATACAACATCAACAGAAATTGATAAAATTGTTGAAATGAATGATTTATTGTGTTGTGGTAATTGTCTACATAGAAATGTATTAGATTGTGGTGATTATAGTCAAGAAATTTGTAAAATATTATTAGAGCCAACAGGCAGTTCTGAATTTTGTGATAAGCATGAATATGATGGATTATATAGAGAATTAAGAATCAAAGAATTGAAAGATTTATATAATAGTATTTCAATGTATGAAGAGGAATAAAGAAAATGGACAATGAAGAATTACAAAAAAAACTTGATGAAATAAGAAAAGGAATGAAATGGATTGATTCTATAATACATATTGATTATAAAACAGAAGAAGCAAAATTAACTAAAAAGCAAGTTGATTTTATTAAAAAATTATTTTCTATTTTTGAAGAAATAAACTGGAAATTATCTTTTAATAATTATAAAGAATTAAAATATGAACATTCTGATCCAATTAAAACACAAAAATGTGGAACTCCTGTACAAGTACGATCTTGTAAAAAAGAACATGGCGATAAAACATATTTTGGAATTTTGCTTGGTGATATGGCATTAAGCATTTCACATTCTATTGATAAAGATAATATAGTAATTGCAAAAAGAACATTTTATAATCCTGCTATATTTGTTCCAGAACTAAATGATATTTTATATGGATGCAGTTCGTGGTGGAGAAAAATTGAGAATGAAAATGATTTAAAAAAGTTAATCACAGAAGATGTAATTAAAAATGTATGGTATGTTAAATTTTTAAATTATATAGATAAATTGGAAATGGAAAAGAAGCATATAAAATATATAGTGGAATGGAAATATTTTGAAGGTGATTATTTTTTAATTTATGCTATTAAAGAAGAAAATAAAAATCAAGCAATGAGTAAACATAAAAATTACATTTTTTATAGAGCTGTATTTGAAACGAAAAAAGAAGCAGAAGAATATTATACATTGATGAAAAGTTTATAAAAATGGCTGATGAAAGTAAATTGAAAATGATTGATTTACTCGATAAATATAAATAAAAAGGAGGTATAAATATTATGAAGTTTGAGATTTTTATAAAGTTAGAAATGAAAAATTGGGAAAATGAATAATGAGTAGGAATAAATCGATGAATAAATTTCTATGTGATACTTATCATGGATCAGAATTATATAAGTCAATAGAATTTCGTACAAATCATTTTAATATGACACAATTGAGAAGAAAATTATCTGCGGTTAGATATGCGTTACAATATGCAAAAGAACATAATAATAAAGAGGATATTCTTTTTTTTAAAGATGGTATTAACCATATATTATATTATATACAAGAAGAAAATTACGAAATAACACAAGATATATAATTACTGAAAAACTAAAACAGTGGAAAACAAGATTTTTAGTTAATTATGAGAAAGATGGGGAATAATTATGTATTTAATAAAAAGTTTTTTTATAAAAGCAAAAAATATTCAAAGAAAATTACAACAATCTGAATTAGTTGGAAAAATAAAAGAAAGAAAGAAATGTGATATTGAAAAAAATAAAGAAATAATTGACATATCTTTAAGATATGAGGATATTATAAATAAAAAGAATATTAAAATTCAACAGATAGAAAATCAACATAAAAAAGATTTAAAAGCATGGAGGATATATAAAGAAGATGCTTATATTCTCAAAAAAGAATATGAAGAATTTAGAGATTTGGTTAAACTTGTATTTTCTCCTGTACTTGAATCGATTCAAAAAGTAGAAGAAAAAAATGATCTGATGAATAATTTAATAAGACGGTTAGAAAAAAGAAATGATAAAATGGATAGATTGTTAAACTAAATGATGGGAGAAATAATATGAAAGATTTTAAATTTAATTTAGGCAGTGAAGTAAAAGATAAAATTACTGGGTTTAAGGGAATAATAAGAGGTAGAAGTGATTATCTGACTGGTTGTAATACTTATGGAATACAATCACAAAAATTAAAAGATGAAAGACCTAATGAGTGGGTATGGATAGATGAATATCAGTTAATTTTACTAAAGGATAAAAAAATAAATCTTAATAGAGAGATTGCAAAAGGTGGGGCTTTATATAAAGATCAATATCCACCAATGGAAGTCAGTAAATGTGTTGCATTACGTGAAAATATTAAAGAAGCATTATGAATATTAGATATAAAATTAAAATTCAAATAATAAATAAGGTATTAAATAAAATTGGATTAGTATTATGTATTAAATTTGAAGATCATGTCAAAGTAATAGCAGAAATAAATATATTTAGATTAAAAAAATATAATAAATTAAATGAATATTAGATATAAAATTAAAATTCAAATAATAAATAATTATTTGAAAACTAAAAATGAAGATATAATAATTTTATTAAAACATATATAAGTTATGAGTAAGATAAAAGAAATAAGAGAAGCAACAAGAGAAGAATGGTTTAAATGATTTAATAAATAAAAATTTAAAATGTACTTGACTTTTTTGTGTATTTTATTATTTTAGTACAAAACTTCATACTAAAATAATAAAATATGGCTTATTCAGAAATAGATTATACATTATTCCAAATTAAAGCACTCACTCCTTATTTAGATGATATTATATATGTGCGAGGTAATGATAAAATATTAAGAGAAAGGCCTTTGACTTTGAAAATGAGAGGTTTTGCTTGGTATTATGTATATAATGGAAATAATAAAAGTGATGCTTATAGAAGAGCTTTTTTTAGTAAATATAATAAGAAACTTGATAAATTAGAATTTGATGAAAATGCAAAGATAGAACATGAAAAAAAGAAAAAATATAATTGGTCAAGTAAAGTTGTAAGTATCAGTAGTCAGATATACGCAAAACTCTACATCCAGGAAGCTATCAGAAGGATACAAGAAGCTTTAATCCGTGATCTTAAATTTGATCTACCTCAAAGTATTGTTGAACAACTCCACGTACAAGCCACATACGATCCCTCTATGTTTATTGATGTAGAGGGACGTCCACTTATTAAAAGTTTAAAAGACATTCCTGAAAAATATAGATGTTGTATAGAAGGAATTGAAACAAAATATTATGGAAAAAATGCAGACAAAAAAGTAACATCTATAAAATTAGTAGATAGAGATAAAGCAAGAAAGTATTTATTAAGAATGATTCCTGAACATATTTTATCTCCTGAAAAATTAACCCTTATTCATAAAACAATAGATGATAATAATAAAGAAATTGGAATAGATGTTTTTAAATTAAGTGACAAAGAACTTATAGAAAAATATAAAGAATTGGAGGATAAAAAAAATGACTGATGAAATATTGACAAAAAAAATATCTAAAAAATTTTGTAAAAAATGTGTGCATATGGGACGTGTATTGAATTATAGTGACGGAAGAAATCACACTGAGTGTGATAAAAATCCTATTGTTGTTGGGGGTTGGAAAGGGGTTGAATCTGTTAAAATATTTTGTAACGATAAAAATAAATACAATGATTGTGCAGATTATGAAATTGAAAATTAAAGAAATAATTTATTTATTATTGATAAAATTTCTTAAGTGATTATAAAAATATGGGAACAATTCCAGTATTTCAAAATAAAATTAAAACAGAAATTCAAAGAAGAATTTTGGCAAGAAATCACTTTTTGAATTTTACAAAATACATGATGCCAGCGTATCAAGACACATTTATTCACATCAATTATTCTAATATTTTAAATTATTTTGCTGAGGGAAAAATTAAAAAATTGATTATTACGATGCCTCCTCAGCATGGTAAGAGCGATCAATCTTCTAGACGATTACCTGCATTTATGCTCGGAATAAATCCCGATCTTGCAATAACAGTATCTAGTTATTCCACAACATTTGCTAGAAAATTTAGTACACAGATTCAAAGAATTATAGCTGAACAAGGTTATAATAATCTTTTTCCTAAAACAACCATTTCAAAAACAAAATTTACAGAAAAATCATATAATAAATATGCTCGTACAAAAGATGAATTTGAAATAGTTAATCATAAAGGAATTCTTAGAGCAGTAGGACGAGGTGGTGCTTTGACAGGTAATTTAGTTGATGTGATGATTATGGATGATTTATACAAAGATTATGCAGAAGGTAATTCTCCTGTTATTCGAGAATCTGTGATTGATTGGTATATTTCCGTTGTAAGAACAAGATTACACAATCAAAGTCAAGAATTGATTGTGTTTACGAGATGGCATGAAGAAGATTTGATTGGATATATAGAAAAAAAAGAGAATGTTGAAATATTATGTAAAAAAGAACAATTAGAAAATCTTAATTCGGATATATGGTATAAAATCAATTTCCCTGCTATAGCTACTTCTGAATGCAAAAAAAATGAATTTGATTTAAGAGATTTAAATGTTCCGTTATGGTCAAATAGACACAGTTTAGAAAAATTGAAAATAGACAGAGTATTAGATTCAGAAAAATTTGAAAGTCTTTATCAAGGAGACCCTATTCCGAAAAAAGGATTACTTTATGTAGGATTTAATATTTATGTAAAGATGCCAAATATTTTGTCAAGAAATAATTATACAGATGTGGCTGATACAGGAAAAGATTATTTATGTTCTATTTGTTATAATATATGTGAAGATAATTGTATATATATCACTGATATTATATATACACAGGAAGATAATACTATAACAGAACAAAAAGTAGCTACTATGTTTAATAAAAATAGAACAGGAGAAGCGGTTATTGAAAGTAATAGTGGTGGAAGGGCATTTGGAAGAAATGTAGATCGCTTATCTGGTTTTAAACATACAATTATTCCTTATTTTCAGAATACAAATAAGGAAAGTAGGATATTAACTAATGCTTCAGAGTTACAAAGAATAGTTTATTTTCCAATGAATTGGACAGGGCGATGGGTTGAATTTGCCCGGGATTTATTAAAATTTAAAAAGAATTTTAAAGCAAATAAACATGATGATGCTCCTGATGCATTAACTGGATGTTTAGAACATTCTGGATTATTTTATGATTCATCGGAAGCATTGTGGAGGAGATAATAAATGATAAAAAATACACAATTAAAAGAAGATGGCTGGGTAAATCTCATCGCTGGAATTGGAAAATCAAATTCAGATAAAACAGAACATAACGAATTTGGATCATACCAAATTTTTGATGATGAAACATTGTCTCTTATTTATGACGGAGAGGGTCTTGGTGCGGCTATAATAGATACTTACGCAAACGATATGACGAGAACAGGATGGATTATTGAAAATGACAAAGATCAAAAAATAGAAAAAGAACAAAATCGATTAAAAATAGAACAAGTTTTTAATAAAGCTTTGAAATATGCTCGGTTGTATCGAGGTTCAATTATTGTTATGGTTACAGACCGAGGAAAATTAGAAGATAAATTGTCTTCAAACATAAATAAAATAATAGGATTAAAAGTATTTAGTGCTGCTAGAATAGAATTGCAGTCTTCTGATTTTGTTACTGATCCAAATTCAGAATATTTTGAAGATGTTGAATATTTTCATGTGAGATTACGAAATGGTCAATTGCAAAATGTGCATAAGAGTAGATGTATTGTATTTTATGGAGAGATGTCAAGTGATTCTGGAAATTTAGATTTTCAATATCGTTATTGGGGATTTTCTACTATTCAAAGAATATGGGACCGTCTGAGTAATTACGCAATGACAGAAAAGGGTGTTGCTAATTTAATGTTAGAATTTTGTGTTGGAAAATATAAATTAACTGGTCTTGCTTCAATTTTAGCACAAAATACAACAGAAGCATTTAAAAAAATTTATAATAGAATAGATATAATCAATTTATCTAAATCAAGTATAAATGCTGTTTTACTGGATGCTGATAAAGAAGATTATACAAGAGATAGTGTGAATGTTTCTGGATTGTCTGATTTAATTGATCGATCTATGATGAATCTAAGTTCCGTGTGCGGTATACCTGTTACAAAATTATTTGGACGTTCTCCTGCTGGAATGAATGCAACGGGGGATTCTGACATAAGAGATTACTATGATAAAATTGATGTAAAGAGAAAGAATATATTACAGTCTGAAATACAGAAAGTGATTGATATAATTAGTGGTTATGTTTATCCAGGAACATCTGAAAAATATACAATAACATTTAATTCATTATGGGAACCAACGCAAAAAGAACAAGCTGAGATTGAAAATCTTCAAGCAAATACAGATGAGAAATATATTGCCAACATGGTTTTAGATCCAGAAGAGGTCCGAACACAACGATTTCCTGAATTATTAACACATTCTTTACCCGTTGTAGAAGAAGAAGAAATTGAAGAGGTGAAAAAATAAATGACAAAAACTCCTTTTACAAATAGTTCAATGTTTAGAGAGTTGATTAAAATGCAGAGACTTACAATGTCTTCAAGACGTAGAAAATCTACACGAAGTCAAGCATTAAAAACATGGTTATATCCTATTTCAATAGAAAGACAATATGTAAAACAGATTAAAGAATTTATGCGTTCCATAACAGACAGAATGTCATGGGAAATTAAAAATAATTTAAATAGATGGATTGATGAATATAATCGATTGCAAGGAAAAAGTGATAATAGAGTAGATGCTTTTCCAGAAGATTTGAAAAATTTAACACAAGACACTAAAGATTATGTTATAAATATATTGAAAAATAATGATATTCGATTATTGGTGACTAATATAGGTATGGATTCTTCTGAAGTGAATTTAAAGCAATATATAAAATTAACAAAAGGAATGATGGGATTAGAATTTGTCCCAGTTGAATCTTGGGAAAAAGAAGTAATTTCTGCCTGGTCAGAAACTAATTATAATTTAATAACAACATTACCAGATGAATATATAAAAAAAGTAAACACATTGATTAGTGAGGGTGTTCAATATGGAAAAACAAGTTCTGGAATGTTAGAAGAGTTGAAAAAAATAACTGAAACATTTAATAAAGCTCGTCCAGAACTTATTGCAAGAGATCAAGTAGGAAAACTTAATGGAGTATTAACACAGAGAAGACAAGAAGATGCCGGTATTGATATGTATATATGGATGACAGCAGGAGACGAGCGTGTTCGTGGAAAACCGGGGGGAAAATACCCCAAAGCTGTTCCAAGTCACTGGTTAATGCACAAAAAGATTTGTAGATGGGATGATTCAACTGTGCACAGTGATGATGGAAAAACATGGAAAAAACGAACAGCAAAAATGCCCAAAACTCATCCTGGTTATGAAATAAGATGTCGTTGTCCTGCTATTCCTTTTTTCGAAAATTTATTAAAAGAAATAGATCAAGAAATAGAAGGGGTTATATGAGAATAATCACAGAAAATTTAATGAAATATATTAAAAATGAAATTGAACAAATAGAATTTGGAAGTGTGACTATAAAATTAAATGGAACATCTAATAAAGTAGATGTAGTAACTGAATCTCGTCAAAGATTTGTTTCAGAATTAGAGAAAGATTGTATAATTAAGAAATAAAAGATTAGATTCTTGAATTATTCGAATTTATATAAAATATATTTTATCTACTACTTTAATACAAGCGTGTTTTATTTTTTTATTTAGAGATTTTAATTCTGTTTCACATTGTTTGATTATTTCAGAATTTTTTGTTTTATATGCATTTAAAAGTTCTTGATATTTTTTTGAAAAAGCTATTTCTAATTTTTTTAATTCATTCATTTCATACCCCCATTAAATTTTTTTACTATTTTTTTGATATGTCTTGCAACGGATTTCATACAAGTAATATCTCCTTTACATTTTTTTATCCATTCAATATGTTTATATATAAACGGATTCTCCCACCTGAAATTCCCTCCATGACCTATTTTTAAATGACAATTAAATTTCTTATTTGTGCATAGAGTTATGAAATTACTTTTATCTAATTCTAATTCTGGATGCAAGTGAAAAGGTTTGATGTGGTGTACCTGCAATCCATATTTCTCTCCACATACAGCACAAACAGATTGTCTATTTAAATATGCTTTTCTTACCTTGCTCCATTGTGTTGAGCGTTTATTAGCACTAATAAAATAAGGTAAGAAAAGTAATAATATACAAATTGTTAAATTAAATTTTTTCATTTATTCTTTTTAAACTTTTTCTGTTAATGTTTTTATAAATTCTTTATAATTATTTCTGTATATACAACATAATAAATATATAGAATAATGTCAAATATTTTAATGAATTTTTTTATTGTATATAATTTTTATGCTTGACATTTTTATAGTATTTTATTAAATAGTTAAATAATAAATAGGTTGACTGAAAGCAGAAACCTCGATGTTTATTGATTCAAACCATTTTTGAAACTTTAAATATCGAGGTTTTTTATTAGGGGATTTTATAATGGCTATTAAGGACATGATTAGAACAGAAAGATCAACAGGAGAAGCCGGAGCTATTTATTCTACAAAATTGGAATTGTCCTCTGGAATTTCAGATATTTATTTATTACCAGAACAGAAAATATATGCCGTTGGAATTATTACTGAAAATGGAATTCTTTATTTTACAATAGATTCTCCTGATATAATAGAAAAAACAGAAGAGACATGGCTTGAATGGGAAGAAAGCACTCAAGTAAATTTTGCAATAACGGCTTTTAAGTTTGCACATTCTATCGAGACAGCAAAATGTACTATAACTGTAAAAACAGAGAATTATTAACATGAATAATTTATTTCACACTAATCAATCTAAATTTAATAATTTATATGCAGAGGCTTTTCATGAAAGTTTTATCTTTCCTGAAAACACTAATGAAACTGTAACATTTATTGCTGGAGGAACAGCGAACGTGTTTGGGACATGGTTGGAAATTGTTGACAATAATACTGTAGCATTTTCTTCAAAAGGATTATTAAAAGATGTTCATATATCATCTGTGTTAATAGAATCGCTGGAAGAAGAGGAAGAAAACTATGTTTTTGAAATAGGATACGGAGACAATAAAATCAATGTAGCCCGAGGTCGAATGATACGACCACGCACTCTTTTGCCTGTCAGTAATCCTGTCTCTTATCAACACAGATTAAGAAATTTAAAAATTCCAGCAGGAGAAATTGTATACTACAGAATGAAATGTGGGGCTGCTGCTGGTGAAGCTTTAGTCCATATAAGATATCATTATCATGGAGGAATTTAAATAATGTATTTTTATATTTTACATGCAGAAAATAAAAATCCTAAAACTATATTAGATTCGGATTGTATCCATGTTAAATCCAGGAATGATGGAAAACAAGTAGCTATTATTTCTGACATTGAACTTGAACATGAAGACATAGAAGAAAAAACACAGGCAGAATCACAGACTATTCTTGACAGTTGGATAGATGAAGAGAATGAGAATCCCGAAAAAGATATTGATGGTAATTTACTTTTGCAAAATAAAATTGATCTCAAAGGATTTTTATAAATGTCTAATTGGTCAGGCGTATTAACTAATCCGAATTCGGTAGGATTCAGTATAGGATTAAATAGTCCTTTATCTTTAAATGATACTACAGCCAACTGGCCAAATTTAACAAATTATTTAGTGCGAATTATTGCAGGTTTGGGGGTTGGACAAGAAAGACAAATCCAATCTAATACTGCGACAACTATTATTATAACGGCTGTTTGGTTAACAATTCCTGATATTACAAGTCAATATGAAATTGTTTTAGTTTTAAGAGACAATGATCATATAGTAGGTAATTTAAGTCTTAGTACAGGTCTTATAACAGAATTAGAAGATAGTGCTAACATATATCTAGATGGGAATTACACAATTTTATTTTTAAATACGGTACAATGTCGTTGGAATAAATCTAAAACAACTCTTGTTACTTTTCAACCGAATCAGATAGAAGTACAGGGTAAAGCTGCATTTTGGGGATATATTTATTTTCAAAGTAGTATTACAAATGCTATTAAATTCAGTTATATATATTTAATAGACTCAAATTATGGAGTTATAATTGCAGGTTCTGCGGGTACAGGAAACTTTTCAGAAATTCATCATATACGGACTAGAAATTTAGCATTAAGTTTTTTTTATAGAGGTAATTATTCAGCAGATACACAGAATGTGAAAATATCAAATTTATTACATGAAGGGGCGCATTCATCGTGTAAATTATATTTTAATAGAAATTCTAATACTATTTATGAAGAAGAGTTTGAACGATTATGGATTGAAAATTGTAATACGGGAGGAATAGATTTTGCCTCTTCTTTATCTGCTAAAAAACAAATTGTTAGAGATGCGATTTTTAAAGAATCTTATTCAGATAGTGAGACAAACATAAGAGGAGATGCAGACAAAAGAATATTTCTAATAGATAGTTATTTTTCAAGTCGAAATGAAGATGCACTTCTGGCTAAGGGTTCAAATGTTGACACACTTGGAATAACATTTTTATCAAGAAATTTTTCAACAACAAGCAAAGAGATAAATAATACATATGCTCATTCTATGTCAATCTATTCTAAATTTAATGATTTTTATGCAAAACAAAATGAAACTAAATATAATTATGCATTTAATATTTTAGCAGCGACAGATATAACAAGTGACAATGATTATATTGCTGGTAGACTGCAAGCTGATCCTAAAAATATTGATATTTCTGAATCAACTACGTCAACAGAAAATCCTCAACAATACATAGGATTAACATCAGCAAGAACAAACGCAAAGTCTACTTTAAATAAACTTTTAGAATGTGATAATATCCAAACTAATGATCTTTTAGCACATTCGGTAGATATTAGTTTTGATTGTAAAAATAGTCATGCAGGAACTACAGTTGATCAAGATTCGAATGTCGGACAGAAAATATTATATATAGCAGATACATCTGATTTCGAAGAAAAAGAAATTATTGAAATTGGATTTGGAACAGTAAGAGCAGAAGAAGGTGAAATTGATTCTATCAATACTGGTATTTCAATAACACTTAAAGAAAATTTATCATTTGCGCATAGTGCTGTAAATGCTGATTTTGTAAAAAAACAATTACGGCATTTTGGACTTCCTTTTGTAAAATATGGAAAAATATCAAATCAATATGATAATGAAACTCCTATCCCGGAACCGGATAAATGGGGGGCAATATTTTGTAATTTTGAAACTAATTTTTTCGGTAGGGAATATGAATGGAAAAAATGGGGACATTCAATTACACTCGAAAATTTAGATGCAGATACAACTTATTATGTTAAAGTTTTTTGTTATAATCCTTTAGGTGATCTTTTAGAAGGAACTGAAATAAATTTTACAACGCAAGCAGTAGCAGATTACACCGATCCGGGAATTTCTAATGTGCGTGACGGGATAACTTATAAATTCGCAGGTGGCGATAAAGAAGGTGTGTTAGATATTCCTATTATCAATGATGTAAGAGATGAAATTTTTTATGACAATTTAACGAAAGAAGGAATTTTGGATTTACCTCTTGAAATCGATGTTCGACTTGGTACTATATATGACAATGGAACTAAGACAGGAGAATTACAAGCAGGAATCAGTCAAGCAGATATTGATAAGATTACTGACGCTGTTTGGGATGAATTAAGCGCAGATCATGCAGATGAAAACTCATTTGGTGGAATGATTCACAGAAATACAGGATTGGTTAAAGAAAATCTTAGAATATATGATACAAATTATGTAAATAAATTATTGACGGAAGGAAAAATAAGGATATATCCCAGTTCTGCTGATATGGATTTGGACACGAACGCAATAGCAACATATCAAATAAATGCTTCTTTTCATCCAACGCAAGGCACCTGTATTGAATATAAGGTGAAAAAGATATGAGTATAAGTATTTCAACAGACGGAATTATAACAGAACCTGTAGACATTAGCATTGTTTATAATGGAATACAATTAGAAGGAACTATTGATAAGATATACAAACTTGAAGGAATGATTGAAAAATATTATCAACTAATAGGATATATCCGATGCGAATAAAAAAGGGAAACTATATTATATTTCAAATAGGAATAAAAGATCAAGATGGTGAATATATTACGGATCTTAATACTGCTATTGAAATAAGATATATGATTAAAGAAAATAAATTGGATTCTAATATTGAAGCTTTAGTAAATAAAACAATGACAAGCGGAGATATATTGATAAATACTCCTGAAATCGGTTTTATTCAAATCACATTGAAATCAGGAGATACAGAAAGTATCCAAGCCGGTATGAAATATCATAGTTCACAGATAGAATATTCAACAGATGATATAAAAGAGATTTGGTTAAATAGTGATAATGGTACAGATAAGATTGAATTATATCAGGATGTAATTAGGAAAGAATAAATTATGATGGAAGATATATATGAACTTATTGACAAGTTAATAGGAATGCATTCTAAAGCAAGAGATGTTCTTATAAAATATAGAGACGCTATGAAAATTTCAAAACGAAGAATTGACGAGCATTTATTAGAAGATTTAAAAATGATTGGAATGAGTATAGATAATGATGATATTGTGATTGAAGAAAAAGAAGAAATAAAAAATGATATTAAAGAAATCAAAGAAGCTGTAAAAGAAATGCAAAAAAGAGATAAATTGATAAAATGGCTTGTCGGAGCTCTTATATTTATTTTTACATGTATAGCTGCTTTTATGCAATTTATGAATAAATTAAGTATAAAAGAGATAATAGAAGATATGAAAAAACCTTCTATTGTAAAAATAGAAACAAAAGAGGATGTACATGGACAATGAAAATTTTAAAATTGAAATAATTGGCAGGATTATAATTGTAAGATTGAGAGGAGATATTGATATGATTACAGCAACTCAGTTTGATGATTTTATGCGGTGCAATGTTGGTAAATACGAAACATTTATAATTGATATGTCTCTTGTAGAATATTTAAATAGTACAGGAATAGGAGTTTTATTGTCACATTGCAAAATGATTAAAATTTATATAATTCCTCCATTTAGAAAAATATTGATAGCTGTGATGCAGCTGATGGAAGTCAGTAAATATGTTACATTATGTGAAAATATTAAAGAAGCATTTGATTATATAAAAACGGAGGTGTAAAAATGCCTTATCCAAATTTTCATGCAGCAAGAATAATAGAACCAAATAAATTTCAAAATATTGTTGTTTTAGAAACATTACCGAATGGTGTTATGTTGTATGGTGGAAAATTAAAAGGGGAGACTTCTTCTACTGTACAAGCTTATAGATTTCCGAAAGAAAAATTTACTGTTACAGCTGCAAAAAAATGGTTAGAAGAACATGATTTAAAATCTATTATGTTTGAAGAAGCAAGTGAAAAAATAGATGAAATAGATACTTTTTATGAGAATCGAATTGATGAAATTATGTTTGAAAGAATAGATCAAATGGAGTGGCCTTGCGAAAACGCTTTGGAAGGAGGGATGGTAGAAAAATTTAAATTGACACCGGAAGGATATTTAAAAGGAAGGGCCATTGTCACAAATATTGGAGTCTTTCCTTATAGAAAAATGGACGGGTCTATTACTTATGAACTTCGTCCTCCGGAAGAAATTTTTAAACCGGATTCTATAAATAGTCTGAAAATGTTACCTATAATAAACGAACATCAAGCAGAAAAAATTGATGGGGATAACATTAGACAATTTCAAATAGGATTTTCTGGGGAAGATGTTAAAAATGATTCTTATCATATATCTACACCTATTATTATTACAGATGGAAATGCTATAGGAGAGGCTCAAGGAGGAAAGAGAGCTTTGAGTTGTGGATATGCAGCAAGAATTGAAAATAAATCTGGTAATTGGATGGGTGTCCATTATGATGCTATTCAAAGAGACGTAAAATACAATCATATTGCAATGACCAAAAAAGGCAGGGCAGGAGATGCCGCTGTGATGAAATTTGATTCTGTTAATATAGGAATAATGGAATCTAAAAAAATTTATAATGATGAAGGAGGAAATTCAATGAATTTCAAAATTATTAAGATTGATGGAGTAGATTATCAAGCAGAACCTCAAGTTATTCAATCTCTTACTCTTTTGAAAGAAGAAAATGAAAAATTAAAAAATGATTTATTTGAAAAAGAAGAATCTTTTAAAAAGGATAAGACTGTACTTGAAGCTGAGCGAGATAAATTTAAAGAAGACTCTGAACAAATTAAAAATGAGACAGAAGATTTGAAAAAATCTATACCTCAATTGATAGAAGATTCTATCAAACAAAGAATTCAAGTTTTAGATGCTGCAAAAAAAGCAAACATCGAAATCAAAGAAGATTCTACTGAATTGGAAATCAAAAAACAAATAATTTTATCACTGTATCCAACAGCAAAAGAAAAACTGGATAATGCAGATGAAAATTATGTTAACATTCGATTTGATGGAGCTGTAGAAAGATTGGAAGAAATACAAAAAGAAGTATCTACAGAAATATTCAAAAAAGATTCTATCGAAAACGAAGGCTCAAATAAATTAGATTCTAGAGATGCTTATAAGAAACAAGTTGCGTATGAATCTAATTTATGGAAATCAAATAAAATAAAAGAGGAGGAATAAAAAATGCCAGCATATGATTATATTGATACTGCGATAAAAGGTCTCCTTTATGGACTCAATAGAAAAATTGAGGGGGGATGGGCCTGTGCAGAAGAAAATGGAATTGAATTTGCTAAGCCTGTATTTGGTTATATAGGAGATGAAATTCACGCATATAATTTCCATCTTGATACTGGAAAAATAGTATATAGTACAGAATTTATAGCAGATAATAGTACGGTTGTGACTGTAAATGAAATAGATACTGATCCTGTTGTATTTGATACAACTCATCTTATTACTATAAATGCTCTCACAGCAGCTATTAACGCTCTTGATGGAGTTAGTGCGGTGCTAGATGCAAATGATGTAAATAATTTAACTATTTTAATTCAGACAAAAGGACAGGAGGCAACTGTATCAAGTGTAACAACAGGAGCAGGCAGTCAGCCTACTACAACTATTACATATGATTCTAGTCAAGTATTTTTAGGAGTTTCTGTGTTTGCGCAGAATTCTTCGGGATTATATGAACAATATGATGCTCTTAATGTGTGTACAGAAGGCGGTATCTGGGTTGAATCCGGAACTACTGTAAAGGCGAACGATGAAGCTTATGTATATAACACAGCGGGTGCTAATTTTGGTAAATGGTTTAATTCAGGAATTGAGTTACCAGCTATATATAAAAGTAATGCGTCTGCTTCTGCTCTTGTTCGATTAGAAATAGACAGTATTAGAAAAGAAATGACTTATTCAGGATTATTTTAATTAAGGAGGAATAAATAAATGAAAGATGTAATGCGATTAGATGCGGCAGAGACAGCTTTTTTCAAGAGACAACTTGAATATATTAAATCTAGAACATATGATGTTAAATATAGAAATTTAAAAGCTAAAATGCTTATTCCTGTTAGTACAGAAGTAAATGCAGGAGCAGATTTTATAATTTGGTATTCTTGGAGCCGGGCCGGAATAGCTAAAATTATTGCTGATTATGCAGAAGATTTTCCACGCGTAGATGTGTATGCGGTAGAAAATCAGAGCAAAGTACGCTCTATGGGAGATAGTTATGGTTATAATTTGAAAGAGATTAGAAGAGCACAAATGGCTGGTGTACAATTAAATACACGAAAAGCTAATGCTGCAAAAAGAGCAATGGAAGAACTTCAAGATAAATTAGCTTGGTATGGAGATGAGAATTTTAATATTCAGGGATTTTTTAATTATCCAGGAATAACTGAATTTACAATTCCCGTCGGAGCTTCTACTTTTAAAACTTGGAGTACTAAAACACCCGATGAAATAATACAAGATTTAACGGGTTTGATGAGTGCAGTTTCTGTTCCAACAAAAGGCCGAGAAGATGTATCACAGATAATTATTGCACGAACTCAGTATAATGATATAAAAGATCGAAGAATGACAGATGGAAATACAAATACAATTTTAAATTATTTTAAAAATAATAATCCAGGAGTATCTATTGAAATTGTTGATGAACTTGCTGGAGCAGGTGCAGGAGCAACAGATAGAATAATGGCTTATGTAAAAGACCCAAATAATTTAACAATGGAAATACCACAATCTTTTGAACAACTTGAAGCAAATTTAAAAGGTATGGAGTATATAATTCCTTGTCATGCAGAATATGGTGGAATAATTATTTATTATCCTCAATCTGTAGCATTTGGAGATGGAATATAAAAGGAGGCTTACAAATGATAATAAATTGGAAAAAACCACAGGCGGGTGTTTTAGTTATTCCTGTCATAAAAGATGAGATAATAATAAAATATCTTCAATTACTTCCCGGAAATAATCAAATAGAGGAAGCAGACTGGGAATTGGCAAAAAAGAATCTACAAGATAAACTTGATACAGGTTTAATTGAAGAGATTCTCGAAGATGGAAAAAAGATAAAAAATATAAAACAATTATCTGCAAAGAAAGCAAAAGAAGTGATAAAAAATACTTTTGATTTGGATACTCTTCAAAATTGGCAGGAAGAAGAAGGACGAGACGAAGTAAGAGCTATCCTTTATAATCAAACAGAAGAAATCAATTCTCCTACAATAAAAACACAGGGAGATAGATAATAATGATTTCAATAAGATGGGAAGGAAAAAAAGATAAAAGAATAGAATTAAAAGATGAAAATGTTTCGGCATCGCTTCATTTAGTTCCTGGAGAATCATTGAATATAAATGATTCTCTTTTGAAAGTTATTAAAAATAAAATGAGTGATGATATATCTTGTAAAAGGTTGGTATTGGAGAATTAAATGAGTATTTCGTCGTTGTTGCACACAATCGCTCCTCAATTCGATTCAATTGCTAGTAGAAATGATTTTATATTTATTGCTACTTTGCAAGTAAATCGTGATTGGTTTGGTGATACTTATGAATTAGCAGCAGCATATTTGACGGCTCATTTAATCACAGTCAATACTAATTCTTCATATACAAATGGATCAGGAGCTATTACGAGTAAGAGAGAGGGTGATTTATCTGTCTCTTACTCAGCTCCGACCATTTCTGGAAAAGGAGATGATGATTTGATTCAGACAGGATATGGAAGACAATTTTTAAGATTGAGAAATCAGAAAGGATTTATGATAGAAGTAACAGGTAAATCTTTATGAAAATAAATACAAAATTAAAAGATAAAGATTTAGGATGGAAATTCATTCTAAAAGAAACTAAAAAATTTAGTAAAAGTTATACAACAGTAGGTTATTTTACATCTAATGGAAATCCAACAACTGACATTGCTACAAGAGCTATTGTAAATGAGTATGGAGCTACTATACCTGTGACTAAAAAAATGAAAGGATTTATGGCTTTTAAATTTGGTGTATTTCTTAAAAAAAAGACAATTCGTATTCCATCCAGACCATTTATGAAAAAGACTTTTGATAAGAATAAAACATTGATATATAAACAAATATACAAAGAATATTTTAAAATAACAGAAATAAAACAAACAGCAAAAAAAGCTTTATCACGTTTAGGAGAATGGTATTCAGGCCTTATCAAAATAACGATTCTTAAAGGAGGATTTGCTCCAAACAGTTCTTTTACTATGAAAACAAAAGGGAGTACTAAACCATTGATTGATACGGCTGAATTATTAAATTCTATTCGTCACAAAGAGGTGCTAAAATGAGTACTCTTTTTCCTAAACCGATTTCATATCAGTATAATATTGGAGGATATAATTCAGATGGTATATGGTTATCTGGGTCTGATATCGAAAATATTTTTATGGGTTCTGTTCAACCTTTGACATGGAAAGAAGTGCAATCTTTAAATATCGGACGAAAAGATACGGGAAAAGTAAAAGTGTATAGTGATACACAGCTGCCTGTAAGTAATGAAGGAGGAGATATTAAAGGAGCGGTTATATCCTGGCAAAATAAAAAATGGGAATTGATTGATGAAGCATCTTATCAAAATGATTTAATAAATCATTATAAATATATAGGGGAATTACGTGAATAGTAATACATTATATTTATTTCTAAGAAATTGGATAAATCAGATTTTAAATGTGGAAAATTTATTAGATATTGATATTATTCAAAGTCATCAAAATGCTCCTGCTCCGAAAGAACCTTATATTGTTATTGAATATGCTGGAGATAAGACAAGGATAGGAACAGGAAGTAAAACATCTGTTAATGATAAAGGAATATCTAAAATTATTTCTGATTATTTAATTAGAATTCAATTATGGGAAGAAGGAGGAAACGGAGATAAATTACAGATGATAATTGATTCTGTAGACAGAGCTGAAATAAAAGAATTATTTCAAAAAAATCAAGTTTCTTATTTAGGACAAGAACAGATTAGAATAATTCCTCGCTTAGATTCAAATGATTGGACTAGAGAAGCCGTGGTAGAATTACGTTTAGGTATAGCAACTCAAACAGAAGAATATTCAAGTTGGATTGATGATGTTGAATTGATTCAAAATATTTTATAGGAGGATAATAACGTGAGTAATTTAAATGACATTGTTAAAGTCGTTATTGACAGACAAACGCAAGCAATTACAAGAGCAAGTTTTGGTACTCTTGCAATAATTTCAGAATTTCCATCAAATAAAACAACTGTTGAATTTGATCGATATCGATACTATGCTGGTATTATTGAAATGTCTGATGATGGTTGGGGTGTAGGTGATCCTGAATATGATGCAGCAGTCATTGTGTTTAGTCAGAATCCAAAATTAGATAAGATAATGATTGGTAGAAAGGATAGTGGCGATGATGATTGGTCAGAAACTCTTACCACAATACAATCAGCTACTCAAGATTGGTATTGTTTTTTAATAATAGCATCGCAAGCAGGAACAATTGTGTTTGACAGTGATTTTGAAACTGGAAATTTAATTGATTTCACTATAAATGGAACAGCTGTAACTCAGATTCTATTTAATACAACGCAAGCGGATACGATGGCAGATATAAAAACACAAATTGAGATTGATATATCAGATTCTCTTGTGACAATAGATAGTTCCGATCCAAATAATCGTACTTTAATTATAGAAATTTTTACGGGAGTTGATTCTATTAGTGTGATAGTAACAGGAGGGGGTGCCCAGCCAGTCGGTTCAATTACATATGTGAATGAAGATGATTATAAAGCAGTTGCGAGTTGGACAGAAACACAAAAGAAAATATTTTTTTATTGTTCTTCAAGTTCAGCAATAAAAAATCCGGTTTCTACTTCTGACATAGCTTTTTTTATGAAAAATCTAGCTTATAGTAGAACTTGTTCTATATATCATACTGATGCTCAGGGTGATGTAGCACCTTCTTATCTTGAATCAGGAATACCCGGAGAATGCCTTCCTTATGACCCGGGTTCGCAAACATGGGCATATAAAACAATAGCCGGAGTTGCTCCATATGGATTGACATCAGGAGAACGTTCTGCAATTCTTGGAAAAAATTGTAATATATACACAACTACAGCAGGGGTAAATATAACAGAAGAAGGTAAAGTTGCTGGAGGAGAATATATAGATATAATAAGAGGTGTGGATTGGTTAGAAGCTCGGTTACAAGAAGAAATTTTTACAAATTTGATAAATGTTCGAAAAATTTCACTTACAGATGAAGGAATTGCGATCATAGTAGGAACAGTTGCTGGTGTTTTATATGAAGGAGCTGATCAAGGTCTTCTTGTAAGAGAAACTATTGTGGTAACTTTTCCAAAAGCTAGTGAAATATCCCAAGCTGATAAATTAAATAGAAATTTACCAGATATAAAATTTACGGCTGTTTTACAAGGAGCAATCCATACAGTAGAAATAAATGGAATTGTTACCGTTTAAAAATAATAAAATAAGGAGGGATAAAAATTATGGATGCTATTGTTCGTACATATGATCCAAAATTGATTATAGCTAATTTTGGATCTGTTCCGTTTACCGGATATCAAGAAGGTACTTTTATATCAGCAGAACGAAGTGGAGATATATTTGAAAAATCTAAAGGGGCTGATGGAGGAATAGATCGAATAAATAAAAATGCATTTGATTTTCGCATAACAGTCACACTTAAACAAAGCAGTATAACTAATGATATTTTATCAGGAATAATGACAGCTGATATGTTGTCAAATGCGGGAAAATTCTTTTTTCGAATTCAAGATTTGAATGGAACAATGCTTTTTTATGCTCCACAGGCATGGATAGCAGCATCTCCCAATCTCGAATATTCCGATTCTTTGTCTGGAAGAGAGTGGGTTTTTGATACTGGAGTGGCTGAATTATTTATAGGTGGTAATATTTTATGATAGATTATTTAGAAGTAGAAATAAATAATAAGAAATTCAAAAGTAGTCCTTTGCCCGCATTAAAAGCATTAAAACTAGATAAAAAAATTATCACAATGTTGCTGCCTATGCTGAGTGAATTTAAAGGAATGGATGAAAAATTGAATTTTGGCAAAATGCTTCATTCTTTATCTCAATCTTTGAATGAAATGGCAGATACGGAATTTGAAAAATTTATTATTGATATTTTATCAACTACAATATACATGAAGGATAATACTCCTCCAGAACAGATAACTTCAGATAAAATTAATATAATTTTTCAGGGGGATATTATTTGTATTTATAAACTTATTTTTGAAATAATGAAATATAATAAATTTTCCCCTTTCGAGTTGGTGGGGGGTGGCGGAGAAATATTCAAAACATTTTTTTACGACGGGCTGATGTTGAAGGAAAAAGAATCTGGAATAGAATAGGAAATGTAGGAAAATTAGAGGAAGAATTAGAAAGTGAATGGCCTTTTTGGAGGTTAATAATAGAATGTAGATTATCTAAAAATGAATTAGAAACATGGTCTTTACAAGAAATATATAAAGTATGTGATTTATTAGATATGAAACAAGATTATAAAATAGCTCAAGATGCTTATCATAAAAAACAAATGGATGATATGAATAAAAAAAATAGGTTTAAAAAATGACAGTGCGCGAACTTATTACTAAAATTGGATTTAAAGTGGATGAAGCTTCCGCAAAAAGAGCTGAAACTCGCACTGAAAAAATGTCTAAAAAAATGAAATTTGCTATTATAGGAATAGCTACAGGAATTCTTGCAATAGGAAAAATGGCTGTCGATGCTGCGTCAGAAATGGAAATGCTTACAACTCAATTTGAAGTCATGTTGGGGAGTGCGGAAAAAGCAGAAATAATGATGAAAGATTTAACAAAATTTGCTGCAGAAACGCCTTTTTCTTTAACAGATTTAGCTAAAGGAACGCAAACATTATTGTCATATGGAATAGAATCTAATAAAGTCATTGATACAATGAAAATGCTGGGGGATACTGCAAAAGGCAACGCAGAAAACATAATGACTCTTTCCACTGCATTTGGAAGAATACAAGCTGAAGGAAAAGCAACAGGGGAAACATTAAATATGATCCAGGATAGAGGAATTGGTATATTTAAACAATTAGCAGAATTACGCGGTGTGACTGTAGCTGAAATAAGAAAAATGGTATCAAAAGGACAAGTTTCTTCTGTAGATGTACAAAAAGCATTTGAGACTATGACAAGTGCTGGAGGAATGTTTTTTGAAGGAATGAAAAAACAAAGTCTGACTTTTATGGGACTTGTTTCTACAATGAAAGATAATTTTAAATTGCTGTTAGCAGAAGTAGGAACAACTTTTTTACCCACAATGAAATTGCTTGTAGAAACAATCACAAAACTAGTTCAAGGGCCTTTAAAAGAATTTATTCAGATTCTTACAGAAGCCTTAGTTCCAATATTAAATCTTGTTGTAAGTTTATTACAACCTATATTAAAAACATTAAATCCTATTTTAAAAATATTTGTTTCTATAATAAAAGTTATTGTTAAAATATTGGGAACTATTTTAATTCCATTTATAGAAATGTTATTGCCTATCTTTGAATTATTTGGTGAAATATTAAATTTTGTTTTTGAAGTATTAGAAGCTTTATTTCCATTATTTCAAGCTTTGGGTTTAGTATTTAAAATTTTAGGAAAACTATTTAGTTTATTTATGCCAATATTACGTCCTTTTATAAGAATATTAGCACAAATAGCGCATGTAATAGGAAATCAATTAGCAGTAGCTTTCAAATTATTGGCTTTTTTACTTGAACCAACTATTTGGATGCTTGAAAAATTGATGCCTTTATTTGATTTATTAGGAAAATCAATCGATTTTCTTTTTAATACAGTACTCAGTGCTGTCACAGTACCTCTCGAATGGATGGCTGAAAAAATATCTTATATTATCGATGGATTAAGAGATTTATTTGGATGGTTGGCTGAATTAGTAGGAATGGAAGGAGAACCTATAACACCTCCGAGTGTTACAAAAGGTCTTGAAAGCGGTTCTCTTGAAAATAGAACGGCAAACATTACAATGAATAATAAAATAGCTATGACAACCGCAGCAGGTCCAACAGGAGGTGTGGGAGAAGCTGCAAAAAGTGTTTTTACTGTAGAATTACAAAAAATTTTAATAAATGCAGGATATTAAAAATGGCGTTACCGGCAAGTTTATTTTTTAAAGAAAATAAAATATATGGAGTAGGAGAAATATCTTTTGATATAATCGTCACAGAAGATCACATACATCAAAGTAATGTATCTTCTCATTCTATAGAAGATGGTTCTGTGATATCTGATCATGTACATAATTTAATGCGTGCTGGTAATATGACAGGGGTTATTAGTAATTTTTCCGTTAATGCGGGAACTATATTTACTAATCGAGCTCAAGATGCTTATGATGCTCTTGTTTCGTTATGGGAAGAAAAAAATATTGTTACAGTATATACTATATTACATACATATGAAGATGTTATTATTGCTAATATGCCGGTTGCAAGAGATAGTGATAGTGGGGATAGTTTGATGGTTCAAATTAGTTTTCAATCTGTTAAAATTGTTATGTTACAAGATATCGAATTAGAATTATCAATCAAAGTTAAAAATTTAAATACAAATCAAAACAGACAAGTTTCTACAAAAACAAATGCGGGCAGAACAACTACAACACCCAGCACAGCTTCAATAATATGAGAGGGATTTAATTGGAAAGAATTGAAACATTTCAAACATTAAGTTCAAATTTCATTCAAGAAATTATTTTAGGAACGAGAACTCTGTTATTAACTTTTATATGGAATTCTAGATCAGAAGCATGGTATTTAACAATAGAAGATGAAGATTCAAATAATATCCTATCTGGAATAAAATTAGTGCCTAACTGGCTTTTAATTAGACAATATAGAGCACAATTACCTAATTTTCGAGGAGATTTAATTATTAAAAAAACGGACGAAGAAGTGGAAGATAGAATATCTTATGAAAATTTAGGGAATGGATGGAGTTTTTTCTATGCATCTTTAATAGAAGCTGAACAGTGGGAGGATTATTATGGCTTGGGATAGAGTCATTGAATTGTCTGTGGGTGAACAAGGCACTGGACTGTTAATGAGTGATTTGAACATAGATTTTTCTATTGAAAAAACGATGTCTCCTTCGGAAAATACAGGAAAATTTATTATATATAATGCTAAGAATTCTACTGTTCAAGATATATTAAAAAAAGGAAATAATGTTATATTTAAAGCTGGATATAAAGATGAATCTATTTCAACTATTTTTACAGGAAGTATAATTCAAAGTATTCATTCTAAACAAGGAGTTGACACTAAATGTGAAATAATTGCTGTAGGAAAAAGTTCTAAAATAGAATTAAAACGCAGTAATATTTCGATTAGTTATGGTCCAAATACATTATTATCTAAACCTGTTCGTAACATTGCTGCATTGTTGGGTGTTGTTATTCACGGAGAACAGAATGCACAAATTCGGTTGCCAAATGGCTGGGTATATGCTGGTTCTGTGAATGGAGCTATGCGGTATATAAATGAAATATTAAATACAAATGATTGCTCTATGTATGTTGATAATGATGAAATAGTAATATATAAAAATGGACAACCAAGCCGGTTCAATATTGTATATTTAACATATACAGGAGGATTGATTTTTGTAAAAGATATAACAGAAGCAGAGATCAAAGATGAAAAAGGAGGAAAAAAAAGAAAACCGAAAAAGAAAGTAAAAAAAAGAGTTGGATTTGAAACAATTATGATTTCTCAATTACAACCAAATGCTCCTGTAGTTTTTGATACTCCTAATCTAAAAGGAAATTTTATAATTGAAAAATTAAAATTTGAAGGAAATAATTATGGAGGAAATTATGGGGTAAAAGGGGAGGCTTTTATATGACAGATGATCCAGTAGAAATATTACAAGCTTTTTTTGATAGTCGAATGGAAAATATTCATACTGTTATTCCAGGAGAAATTGTAAAATACGAAGGACATTCTCAAAGAAAAGCCTCTGTAAAACCTTTAGTAAATTTAATCACGCGTGGGGGTAATAGTATTTCTTTGCCTGTTGTTGATAATGTTCCAGTCGTATTTCCGGGATCAGGAGAATTTTGTTTATTATTTCCTCTTAAAAGAGGAGATAAATGTCTCATATTATTTGCTGAAACAGGTATTGGGAATTATTTATCAAGTTCTGGAAAAGACACGGATGCAGATGATATATCTAGATTTTCACTCACAGATGCTATGTGTATTCCTGGATTATGGCCTTTTCGACAAGTTCCTGTAAGTCCTGCTATAATCGAAATAACTTCTGCGGGAAATATCGAAATAGACAATAATAATACTTTTATAAATATCAATAAAGATGGAAATATTGAAATAAATGGAAAAAATGATAATGCAATAAGATACACAGGATATGATACAGATATTCAGAATATTTCCACTCAAATCAATGCAAATTTATCTTTGATAGCTACAGCAATCATAAATTTAGGAGGTTCATATGTTCCATCTCCTATTATTATGATAACAACAGCGTCAAAAGTAAATGAAGTAAAATTACCATGAAAAATTTATATTTAAATTCTTTGACAGGAGATATTGATATAAAAAATTTTAATTTAAGATTTACTGAATCTCAGACAGAATGGTTAAGTCAGAAATTAAAAAATAAGTTAAAAACTTTTTTTGGGGAATGGTTTGTTAATCAAACTTTAGGAATAGAATATTTTCAAAAAATTTTAAAAAAACAAGTTAATTTAAATCAAGTAGGAACAATCTTAAAAAAAGAAATAAAAAATACAAATGGCGTTAATAAAATAATAAATTTTAAGGTAGATTATGATAGAAATCTAAGAAAATTTATTGTTGATTTTGAAATTCTTACAATAGAACAAGGAGAAAATATTTCAGTGATTGGATCAGTCTCAATATAAGGAGAATATATAATGGGAATATTTATTACAGAAAACGGATTTATAAAAAAAACTTTTGAAGAATTAAAAACATATTATGAAGAATCTTTTCAATCAATTTTTGGAGACATTGATTTAGACCCCGTCGGACCGTTTGGACAATTGATTGGATTACTTTCAAAAAGAGATGCTGATATTTGGGACGGAGCAGAAGAAATATATAACAGTAGAAATCCTAATTCTGCTGAGGGAATTTCTCTTGATAATATATGTAGTGAAACAGGTGTTATACGTCAAAGTGCTACAAATACAATTGTCTACGATGTATTTGTATATGGAAATGAGGGAACTTTAGTTGAAGTAGGAAATAAAGTTAAGCAAAGTACAGGTGATTTTACAGACATAGATTATGCTCTTTTAGAAGATGTTACTATATCAATTACAACTGCTCGTTATGTAGAATTATCTATTGATGAACCTGGTGGAATAGGAGAAACATATACAATTACAATAGATACTATTCCATATACTTATGTTACTATATTAGATGATACAGCAGAAATTGTTACAACAGAATTAAAAGATTTAATTGAAGCTGGGTCATTTGAAGGTATTGTTGTCCAAAATGTAGAAATTTTAAAAATAGAACAAATATTAAATAATTTTAATATTACTCATACAGTAAATATAGCACTTGAATTATTAGCAAGCGGGGGTGATTTTTTATCTGAAGAAACAGGAGCATACCCAGTTCCTTCAAACACGTTAGATACTATTGTTACTCCTGTGAGTGGATGGGATGAAGTGAATAATCCAAATGCCGGGTTGATGGGAAGAAATAGAGAAACAGATGAAGAACTTCGAATCAGAAGAGCTAACACACTTGTAACAGGAAACGCGACAGAAGACGCTATTGTAAATGCTGTTAGTAATAATGTATCTGGAATTACTCAAGTGATAATTATATCTAATAGAACAGATGTAACAAATATAGATGGATTACCTCCGCATAGTTTTGAAGTAGTGGTTGTTGGAGGAGATGAAGAAGATATTGCTCAAAATATTTGGAATACAATGCCCGCGGGCATCGCTACATATGGAAATGTGTCAAAAATTATAAAAGATAGTGAAGGGAAAGACCAAGAAATTAAATTTTCTAGACCCGTTGCAAAATATATATGGGTAAAAGTACAAAGAGACTTTTTTGATGAAGAAATTTATCCGGTTGATGGAGATAATGCTATAAAACAATATATTTTAGAATGGTCTCTTCTTAATCAATCTATTAGTAAAGATGTAATTAGACAGCGATTATCCACTCCTATTTACAAAGTATCTGGAATTGAAAATATAAAAATATCATTAGATGGTACATATTCTCCAATAGATTCTCCTGTGTATTTAGAACAGAATATAATAATAGCAGTAAGAGAATATGCTAATTTTGCAATTGATAGAATGATTGTAGAGGATATTCCATGACATGTTCAATTACAAAAATCACAGATTATAATTATAATCTAGAATTATTTATTTCTCAATTTCAAATTTCTACTAAACTAAAAGGAATAATTGAAACTGCTAATAATTCTGCTAATGATATTGAAATATCTTTGTTTGAAATCAAAGATGAATTTAATTTAGATATTGCTGTAGGGGTTCAATTAGATATCATAGGAATTATTTTTAATCTTGAAAGAGCGGGTATGTCTGATGAGTTTTACAGAATTGCTATAAAACAAAAATCATCTCTTGCATACAGCGGTGAACCTGATAGTATTATTGAAATCTTAAAAGCAATTTATGAAGCAACTTATGTGGAATATTATCCTTCATATCCAGCAAAATATTATTTAATTACAGACGCAGTAGTTGTTTCTAAAACATTAGAAGCAATATCTCCAGCAGGGGTTAATGGTTATATTGGAGTATTTATTTTAGATGGAAATGGTAATAATGTTCTCGATGGAAATGATAATTATTTAATAACAATTATTGAAATAACAAGTAGTTTAGTATTAGATGGAAATGGTAATAATGTTCTCGATGGAAATGATAACACTATTTCTACTTATACATAAAAGGAGGAATTAAAAATGGCAAACACAATTACAATACCGGATTTTCCGGTTGCAACAACTTTAGAAGACGCTGATGTATTTTGGGCAACAAGAGGAACAGGAAAGGATCGAGACAAAACGGTTACGGCTCTATTGCTTCAAAAATATATCGGAGATGTGTGTCTAAAAATAATTAGTACAGGTTCAGTAAATTTGGATACATATTTTACCAATGTGGTGATCTTATCTGATCCTAGTGCTGGAATTACTGTCACAATTTCAGGATCATTGCCTGAAGGAAAAAAATTATTCATAATAAATTTGAGTGCTTTTTTGGTAAATATCGCTATTGAATCTATCACAGTAGGTCTTATTGAAAATGAATATACGGAATGGATGAGTGATGGAGCAGACATGAATAAATTATGGAATATTTTTAATAATTTTACAAAAGTAAAATATCTTACTAATGCAGATTCTCCATACACTATAACAGATGGAGAGACATATCAGAAATATATTGGAGACACAGCAGGTGGTAATATCATTATTAACTTACCTACACTTGCAGATAATTATGAAAAGGAATATGAGTTTTTTCATGCTGCACAAGGCGGATCAAATATAATGACTATACAGAGAGAAGGCAGTGATGAAATAACACAAGATTTATTAACTGAAATACAATTACCAAAATTTCAAAATTTATTAAAATTATTGGCTTGTTCAAGTTCTGCTAAATGGGAAATAACACATGAAAAATTAGATTGTCAGACAACATTCAATATATATAATGGATATGGATCAGTAGATACCTGTATCATACGTTTTAATACTCAAGTTGAAAGTTTTGGAAATTTATTTACTCACAATCATCCGGGATATAATGGAAATACTGAAGGATTGACATTTATCATTAACAAATCTGGTATATATACTTTCACGCATACAGGAGCACGAACATCAACATTATATTTAGGAATTTCAAAAGATTCTACTCAAAATAATCTAAGTATACATGATGATACTTTTGTGTCTGCAAATAGATTGTGTGAAGACACGGCTGATTCAGGAGTAGAGGCAGGTTCTTGCTCCTGGAGTGGATATTTAATTAAGGGGAGTGTAATAAGAGCTCATACGAATGGAGTTGCTATTGATAAACCAAATCACTGTTCATTTATTGCTTCATATAGTAGATAGGAGGATAAAATGGGAATACTTTTGAATATTGATTATAATAGTCAGAGAGATAATAAAGATTTTAATGGAAAATTCAAAGCGTATTGGCAATGTTTCAGCACATCCGCCTGGATGTTTATGTCTTATTTTTGTAATGAAATTATTGCAAAAGATGATGATGAACTTGCAAAATATTTAGATGATATTGAATTTTCAATAGGCCTTTCTGGAATTGGAGAACAAATAAAAAGAAAATATAATTGGATAAAAGGACGAACGTCTTTATGGTGGTTAGTACAAAAAGCTGGTATTGAAAAATGGTTAAATGCAAGAGAAATAAAAGGAAAAATCACATTTCATGATTGTGATTTGAATTATGATATACTTAATTCTGTAATAAACACATATGGCCCTGTTATTATTGGAACAAATAAAATAGGAAAATTATCCGGAGGACATATAATTTTATTGATTGGATTTGATGAAAATGGAAAAATCTGTCATGATCCTTTTGGAGATGCAAAAATGAATTATAAAAATATAGAAGGTAAAAATGTTCAATACACTGATGAATATTTAAAAAAATATACAGGAAAAAAAGTTCGTTGTATGTATTGGAGTAAATAAAATTTTTTAAGGAGAGAAAATATGAAAGAATGCATTAAAAATTTTTGGATCAATCACAAAAAGAAAATTATTATAGGAATAATAATGATATTACTATTGATTATTTCTTTCATTAAAGGATGCTATTTTGGAATAGGATGTTCATGAAAAAACGGTTTTTTATAATAGGAAATCGAAAAATTATAATGACTTTTTTATTTGTAATAGTAGGAATAATATCTTCTTTTTTTATGCAATTAGAATTTTATAAAAAATTTATGTATTATACTTTATTATTGATAATGGGATTTTTTGGAGGAAATGCAATTGAGCACATAGCTACAATTTTTAAAAAAGAATCTTCTAATCAAGATAAAATGAATGAAATAAATAAATGAAAAAATTTTTTATGGGAATTTTTCTAGGAATAATTTTAACTTTAATAGGTTTTTTCTTTTTATATAAAAACAAAAAAGAAGATACTCAGATTAAAATTATCCGAGAAACAAAAACTGAATTTAAATATATTCGGCATCCTTTAAACTATAATGAATATATAGATTGTTATAAATCACAATTAAATATTTTAGGAGATATAAGAAATAATATTTTACATATTTCTGTATTTGATTTTTGTAAAGAAGCTCAAAAAGATTTTATTCTTAGTTCTATTATAAAAGATAGATATAAAAAAACAATTTTATTTAATTATGGTTTTATTTATATAAATAAAAAAACATATTCTTTATATGGATTATCTTTTCTATATAGATGGAAATTTGTGTCTTTTGGTCTGTCAGGAAATGTAAATTTTGAAAATAATATTTATGAAATTATAGGGAGTGCTGGATTATCTTTTTAATAAAAATACCATCTTTCTTTTTTTTATCATCCTGTAATATATTCATAATATTCTTTAATTTGCTCTGGTGTGTAATTATATTCTTGCATTGTTTCATTATAATTTTCTAACCACCATTCTTTTTCTTCAATTATACAACCGATTTGAATTTGATCTTTCCACTTTATAAATTGATCTCGGCTTCCATTTATTTGTAAAATTGGTGTATCTGTTATTATACCTTTTAAATTTGCATGAAGTAAATCTGTTTTATGAAAATTTACACCACGCAAATCTGCTTTCTCAAAATTAGCATCCTCACAATTTGCTTCTTGAAAATTCGCATCATGCAAATCTGCTTTTTGAAAATTTGCACTTTCACAATCTGCTTTTTTGAAATATGTATATCTACAATTTGATTTATAAAAAATTGCATATCTACAAATTGCTTCTTCAAAATATGCATTAAAACAATTCGTTTCTTCAAAATTTGCATACACACAATTTGATTTATAAAAAATTGTATTATAACAATATGCTTTTTGAAAATTTACACCTTCACAATTTGCATTTTGAAAATCTGCATGCCAACAATCCGCATCACGTAAATCTGCATCCTCACAATTTGCTTCTTTAAAATTAGCATTTGCACAAAATGCTTTTTGAAAATTAGCCCCTTCACAATCTGCTTCTTTAAAATTTGCATTTGCACAAATTGCTTCGTGAAAGTCTGCATTACGCAGATCGTCACCTTCAAATTCCATATTTATTACATGTATTACTTCACCTTTTTTATTTTTTATTACTCTTTTCATTTTAATATCCTATAATATATTCATAATATTCTTTAATTTGCTCTGGTGTGTAATTATGTTCTTTCATTGTTTTTTTATAATTCTTCAACCACCAATTTTTTTGTTCAATTATGCAGCCGATCTGAATTTGATCTTTCCATTTTATCACTTGATGTTGGCTTCCATTTATCTGTAAAATTGGAGTATCTGTTATTATACCTTTTAAATTTGCATAAAGTAAATTTGTTTTGTTAAAATTCACACCACGCAAATCTGCTTTTTTGAAATTTGCACCCCAACAATATGCTTCTTGAAAATTAGCATTTCTACAAATCGCTTCTTTAAAATTTGCACCCCAGCAATCTGATCCTTGAAAATCAGCGTCTTTACAATTTGCTTCTTTAAAATTTACATGCCAACAATGTGATTCTTGAAAATTAGCATTCCAACAATATGCTTTTTGAAAATCTGCATCCTCACAATTTGCTTCTTGAAAATTAGCATAGCTACAATTTGCTTTTTGAAAATCTGCATCCTCACAATTTGCTTCTTGAAAATTAGCATAGCTACAATTTGCTTTTTGAAAATCTGCATTACGCAAATCATCTCCTTCAAATATTATTGCACCTTTTTTATTTTTTATTACTCTTTTCATTTTAATATCCTATAATATATTCATAATATTCTTTAATCTGTTCCGAAGTGTAATTATGTTTTCTCATTGTTTTTTTATAATTCTTCAACCACCAATTTTTTTGCTCAATTATGCAGCCGATTTGAATTTGATCTTTCCATTTTATTACTTGATATTGGCCGCCATTTATCTGTATAATTGGTGAATCTATTATTATGTCTTTTAAATTTGTATAGTATAAATTTGTTTTGTGAAAATTTACACCACGCAAATCTGCTTCTTGAAAATTAGCATTCCAACAATATGCTTTTTGAAAATCTGTTCCACGTAAATCCGCTTCTTCAAAATTTACATACCTACAATCTGCATTTTGAAAATTAGCCTCTGCACAACCTGCTTTCTCAAAATTTGTTCTCCGACAACCTGCTTTTTTAAAACTTGCCCCATTACAATCTGATCCTTTAAAATCTGCATAACTACAACCTGCTTTCTCAAAATTTGCACTTGCACAAATCGCTTCTT
>Ga0307377_10000325_pt1 | contig 64955 bp, 42 predicted proteins | sample TR3MG_FD_202535 | JGI IMG/M metagenome (GOLD analysis project Ga0307377, IMG submission 202535) | Soil microbial communities from Risofladan, Vaasa, Finland - TR-3 | ecosystem: Environmental > Terrestrial > Soil > Coastal area > Acid sulfate soil | place: Finland: Risofladan, Vaasa | collected... | reverse complement strand
CCTTTGAACCTTGCTGAAGGCCGGCTAGAATTGCGCTGTGCTCAGCTTCCATTTGATGGATGCGTTGTTCGAGCTGTTCGATGGCGCTGCGATGGGCCTGCGCTTGTTCGTCAGCTTGCGCGGAGAGCTGCTGGTTGTGGATGGAGGTTTGCTGCAGTTGGCTCTCAAGCTCCTTTGAACCTTGCTGAAGGCCGACCAGATTAGCGCTGTGCTCGGCTTGCATCTGATGGATGCGCTGTTCGAGCTGTTCGATGGCGCTGCGATGAGCCTGGGCCTGTTCGTTCGCCTGCTCTGTAATTCTGCCATTCAGGACAGCGGCGCGTTCCAGCTGTTGTTCGAGTTCGCTGGCACGCTGACGCAGGCCGGCGAGATTGGCGGTGTGTTCGTCTTCCAATTGATGGATGCGCTGCTCGTGCTGCTCAACGGCAGAGCGATAGGCCTGGGCTTGTTCCTGGGCCTGAGCGGTGAGGTTGTCGTTGTGGAGGGACGCCTGCTGGAGCTGGCGTTCGAGATCTTTGGCATGCTGCTCGAAGCTGTCGAGGCTGGCGTTGCTTTCGGCTTCCATCTGGCGGACGCGCTGCGCGAGTTGATCAACGGTGGCGCGATGGGCCTGGGCCTGTTCTGCGGCCTGCGCGGCGACGTGGTCGTTGCGCTGGATCGCCTGCTGGAGTTGATCCTCAAGCTCGCTGGAACGGCGCTGGAGGGCGGCGAGATTGGCGCTGGTTTCGGACTCTATCTGGCGGATGTGCTGCTCAAGCTGGTCGATGGTAGCGCGTTGCGCTTGCTCCTGATCGGCGGCCTGCGCGGTGAGGCTTTCGTTGCGGAGGATTGCCTGCTGGAGTTCGTCTTCCAGCTGCTTTGAGCGGCGCTGCAGCGCGGTAAGATTGGGGTCGCTGTGGGATTCTGCGTCGCGGACGCGCTGCTCGAACTCTTCGACAGCCTTTCGATGCCCTTGCGCCTGATCGTTGGCGACCGTGGTGATCTTGTCTACCTGGAAGTACGCCTGCTGGAGCTGGTTTTCGAGATCCTTGACGTGCTGCTCATTTGCAGCGAGATTTGCGTTGCTTTCGGCCTCGATCTGGCGGGTGCGCTGCTCGAGTTGCTGGAAGGCGGCCTGGTGCGCGTGCGCCTGTTCGCTGGCCTGGGCCACCACGCGATCGTGTTCAAGGAAGGCCTGTCTCAACTGGGCCTCCAGATCTTTGGCGTGCTGCTGCGCGCTGGCTAGATTCTTGTTGCAGCTTTCGGCTTCAGTTTCGAGCTCGGCAATGCGCTGCTCCAAATGAGCGTACTGGACTTGCTGGTTGACGTTGCCGATCTTTTTCGCGGCTTCCTGGTCGAGAATTTCAATTCCGTCGCCGTAGGGAGGTTCATAACCGAGTTCCTCGGCGAATCGCGTGACGATTTTTCTGGAGGCTCTCAGTTTTGCCAGGGTATACAGAGCAAGAAGAGCGAAGACGAGGGAGAACAGGAGGGCCAGGGCTGCGATGGTGGCCGGATGGAGGCCAAGGTTGTCCTGGAGGATTTGAAAGACAGCGACGATCTTGTCGGACATTGTCGGAACCTCGTGCGATCAGTTCGAACGTCTAGCTGAAGGATACGCGCACGACCGCGGCCACCGCCCCTGCGCGCAGAATCGTTCTACACCGGGCCATCTGAAACCGGTCCGATTGCCGAAGGGCGCACGGACCGGCGCAATGAAACAACCGCGTTGGATCAGGCCTTCGCGGAGGTAAGGGCACCGAGGTCGGCGGCGAGTTTTTCTGTAGAAAAAGCCTCGATGATGTCGCCTTCCTTGATGTCGTTGAAGCCGGCGAGTCCTATGCCGCACTCCATGCCGTTTGTGACTTCCTTGGCGTCGTCCTTGAATCGCTTGAGGGAGTTGACCTTGCCCTTGAAGACCTGTTCTTCACCGCGCATGACCTTGATCTCTGCGTCGCGGCGAATGACGCCGTCCTGGACGCGGCAGCCTGCGATGGTGCCGATCTTGGGAATGCGGAAGATGTTGAGGACTTCGGCGCGGCCGAGGTAGTTCTCCTTGAAGGTCGGATCGAGCAGGCCCATCATGGCGAGGCGGATTTCATCCTGCAACTCGTAGATGATGGAGTGCAGGCGGACTTCGATGCCTTCCTGCTGTGCCAGTTCGCCCGCCTTGCGCTCGGGGCGGACGTTGAAGCCGATGATGATGGCGTTGGAGGCTGTGGCGAGCAGGACATCGCTTTCCGTGATGGAACCGACGCCGGAGTGGATGACCTTGATGCGCACCTTTTCAGTGGACATTTTGGTGAGCGAGTCGGCCAGCACTTCGACCGATCCGGTGACGTCGCCCTTGATGATGAGCGGGAGGTCCTTGACGCCGGCGGTGCGAATCTGCTCGGCGAGGCCCTCGAGCGAGACGCGGGAGCTCTTGGCGAGTTGTGCGTCGCGCTCCTTCATCTTGCGGTATTGGGCGATGCCCTTGGCCTTGTCGCGATCGGCGACGACGAGGAAAGTGTCACCGGAGTCTGGCATGGATTCCAGGCCGAGGACTTCGACTGGGGTTGAGGGGCCGGCTTCTTCGATGGCGCGGCCGCGGTCGTCGAACATGGCGCGGACCTTGCCGAAGGTGTTGCCGACGATGTAGCTGTCGTTGAGGCGGAGGGTACCGTCCTGTACGAGGACAGTGGCCACTGCGCCGCGACCGCGATCGAGCTTGGCTTCGATGACGGAGCCGACGGCCTTGCGTCCGGGCGTGGCCTTGGGGGCGCGGATATCGGAGACCAGGCAGATCATTTCGAGCAGCAGGTCGAGATTCTGGCGCTTTTTGGCGGAGACTTCGACGAAGACGGTGCCCGCCTCGCCGCTGCCTGCCCACTCCTCGGGAATGAGGCCGCGGTCGGCGAGCTGCTTCTTGACGCGGTCGGGATTGGCTTCCGGCTTGTCGATCTTGTTGACGGCGACAATGATGGGGACGCCGGCGGCCTTTGCGTGGTCAACGGCTTCGAGGGTCTGGGGCATGACGCCGTCGTCTGCCGCGACGACGATGACGACGATGTCGGTGACCTTGGCTCCGCGGGCGCGCATGCGGGTGAAGGCTTCGTGGCCGGGGGTGTCGAGGAAGACGATTTCGCGGCCGGAGGCGGGTGAGCCTTCCTTGGAGAATTTCACCTTGTAGGCGCCGATGTGCTGGGTGATTCCGCCAGCTTCGCCGGCTGCGACGTCGGTCTCACGGATGGCGTCGAGCAGCGAAGTCTTGCCGTGATCGACGTGGCCCATGACGGTAACGACAGGGGAGCGCGACACTTCAAGCTCGCCGGTATTTTCGGCTTCGAGGACTTCTTCGATGGCCTGGTTGGCGATCTCTTCTTCGTAGCTGATGACGGTAGCGGCCGCGCCAAACTTGGCGGCGACGTCCTTGACCATCTCGGCGTCGAGGGACTGGTTGACGGTGACGAAGACGCCGGTCATGAGCAGGGTGGCGATGAGGTCCTTGGCACGGACTTCGAGCTTTTCCGCGAGATCCTTGACGCTGATGCCTTCAGTGACGGTGATTTCGCGGGTGATGGGCAGTGGTTCGCCGCCGTATTGGACGCCACCATAACGAGGCGGCGGAACAAAGCCCTTCATTGGGCCTTCTTTGGTCTTGGGGTACTGGGGGCGTCCGCCACGTCCGCGCGAAGGAGCGCGCTGCGGGCGCGGGGCCTCGCCTGTGGGTGGAGCGCCGCCAGCGCCGCCGGGACGAGCGCCAAAGCCGGGACGAGCACCGGGAGCGCCAAAACCAGGACGCGCGCCAAATGCGGGACGCGAACCGGGAGCGCCGGGGCCTGCGGAACCGCCCATGGGGGTGCGGGTAGGATGCTTGGGGCGTGGTCCGCCGGCGAACTGACCTGGCGCAGAAGGACCGCCGGGGGTGCGCTGCGGGTAGCTGCCGGGACCGCTGGAAGGACGGCGATCGAAGATGGGCTTGCCACGCTGGATTCCAGCGCCGGGGGCGAAGCTGCCCGTGCCGGGCGCGGCCGGCGGCAGAATGGGGGCCTTGTAGACAGGGCGAGGGCCTGTTTGGGGCATGACCATGCGACGGACGGGCGGCGCGGGCGGAGCTGGCGTCCTGGCGGGAACCCCCGGTGCGGCAGCGGCGCTGGATTCGGTCTCGATGGACGGAACGGCGGCGTCGGTTACCGGAGCTTCAGGGGCGGGAGTGACTGCGGACTCGACGGCTGGCGCGGCAGAGACGGGTTCTACGATTACGGCCGGCGCGGCGGCTTCTGGAGCCTTGGCGGGCGGTTTGGCGGCGACTACTGGCTTTTCAGCGGCTTCTTTTGCGGGGGCCACGGACGGCTTTAGGACGACAGTGCCCGGAGGCGGCGCGACGACAACAACGGGGCGCGCGGCGGCGGTAGCGCCAGTAGGGGCCTTGGCGACGACAGCGCCGACGGGGGGCCTGGTGGCAATGGCCGGGTGGGCAGGAGGATGAACGATGTTCGGCGCGGAGCGCGGCTGGGGAACGATCTTGCGCGGTTCCGGGCGGGCCGGGGGCGGCGCGGCAACAACGGGCGCCGCGGGCACCGGAGGAGCGGGCGGCTTTGCCGCGACTGGCGCTGCTGCGGGCTTAACCGGCCGATGCGGATGGCGCGCTTCCGCCTCTTCGTCCTTTTTCTTGGCAAGAACAGCCTTGAGCACGTCGCCGGGCTTGGAGATATGCGAGAGGTCAATTTTGGGCGTTATGGCCTGGGGCGCGCGCGAGGACGCGGCGCCTGCGTGGCCGGCAGAGCGTGTTCCGCGCTCAAACTGCGCGCGCACCTTCTCTGCTTCGTCCGATTCCAGGGAACTGGAGTGGGTCTTTCCTGCGCCCAGGCCGAGTTCGGCCAAAGTGTCAAGAATCTGCCTGCTCTTGACTTCCATCTCGCGCGCGAGATCGTTGATACGAACCTTACTCATCCGCCTCTTTTCAGATCTTGGTCCCAATGCACTTAGCCGCTCATAGCTGCCTCGTTGCAAGGGATGTTTTTCAAACTTTCATGATGATTCGATTGGCTTTGAAGGCTGCGGCGCATTTTAAGCGCCGTCCTCTTCGGCCGCCTGCTCTTCTGTTGCGATTTCGGTTTCAGTTTCTGCCGCAATCTGGTCGGCATCGGGTACGTTTTCGATTGCAACTTCCATGGCGCTGACGGGTTCCTCATCCGCTGCAACGGCAGCCACCCGTTCTGCCTCTTCAATTACTTCAGCGGCGTTTTCCGCCTCGGCCTCGGCGTTTGCCACCACCTCGGGCGCAGTTTCGATCTCTGCTTCTCCAAGGGGCGGTTCGGCCGCTTCAGGTACGTGGCCCTCTTCACCCTCTTCAAATTGGCCGAAGTAGTGGCGAACAGCGACGGATATCTTTTCGAGCGTTTTTTCGCCGATGCCGGGAATTTCTTCGAGCTGCTCTGGCGTCATGTCGGCAAGGGCCTCAACAGTGGTGATACCGGCTGCGACCAGCTTCTGGATGATGCTGTCGCCCAGTTCGGAGACCTGCTCGATAGGAGTCGAAGGTCCACCGCCAAAGGAGCCCATCTGCTGCTCGACCTCCTGGCGCTTCTCCTCTTCGCTCTTGATGTCGATCTTCCAGCCCAGCAGCTTGGCGGCAAGGCGGACGTTCTGTCCCTTCTTGCCGATGGCGAGCGAGAGCTGAGTGTCGTCGACGATCACTTCCAACTGCTTCTCGGTCAGGTCTGTGATGGAGACGCGGCTGACCTTGGCTGGTTGCAGAGCCTTCTCGGCGAAGGTGGTGATCTCGTCGGAGTATTCGATGATGTCGATTTTTTCGCCGCGCAGTTCGCGGATGATGGACTGCACGCGCATGCCCTTCATGCCGACGCAGGCGCCGACGGGGTCAACGTCCTTATCGCGGCTCTGGACGGCGATCTTTGTGCGCTCGCCGGCCTCGCGTGCAATGGCGCGAATGGTAACGGTGTTGTCGTAGATCTCAGGGACTTCTGACTGGAACAGATTGGAAACCAGCTCGGGAGCGGCGCGGGAGACGATGACCTGCGGCCCCTTGGCGGCACGATCCACCTTGAGCAGGACGACGCGGGCACGTTCGCCGATGGAGAACTGCTCCAGGCGGGACTGCTCGCGCTTGGGGCAGCGGGCTTCCGCCTTGCCCAGATCGTAGATCACATCCTGGCCCTCGATGCGCTTGACGGTGGCGTTCAGGACTTCCTTTTCGCGGTGCGCGTACTCCAGGAAGACGGTGTCGCGCTCGGCCTCGCGGACCTTCTGGAAGATGACCTGCTTGGCGAGCTGAGCGGCGATGCGGCCCAGCGGGCTGGTGTCCATGTAAGTTCTGATCTCGCTGCCTACCTCGACGCCGGGAGCCAGCTCATTGGCCTCTGCCTGTGGAATCTGGTTCAGCGGGTCCTCAATGGGCTCCTCGTCCGGCACTACCGTTTTGTAAACATAGGCCAGAATCTCCCCGGTCTCTTTGTTCAGTTCCCCGCGCATGTTTTCCTGGGTTTTGTAGTACTTGCGCGTGGCCAGGGCGATGGCCTCCTCGACCGCGCCGACGACGATGGCGGGGTCAATGCCCTTCTCCTGGCTGAGGAGCTCGATACTTTGATACAAAGCGCTGCTGGCCATACTCTGCTTGCTCTCTCGATTGCTGCCCGGCGTGTGTGACCTGGTTGAGTCCGCAGACCGGTTCAGTTGGGTTTATAGAGGAGGGATAACGCTCGTCGCCTTCTCCAGTTTCAGACTGCCGAACACCTTGCCGGTCCGGCGAAGCTGTTCAGATTTCCGGCACCAGTTGCGCCTTCTCGATATTGCCGATGGCGATTTCAACGGTGCTGACGCCGGTCTTTCGGCTCTTGCTGTTCTGCTTGACCGCATTCAGGTCGAGCGTGATATTTTTTCCAGCGCTGGCTTCCGCGCCGGCTTGCACACCGTTCACGAGGCGCCCCTGCCAGTGGCGGTTGTTGCGGATTGCCTCAAAGGTTTGCACCTTGACCAGGCAGCCCTGAAACCGCTCAAAATCTTCAGGCCGGCTCAGCTTGCGATCCAGACCCGGCGAACTTGCCTCGAGCGTGTATTCCGCTCCGGGAACCAGCTCTTCCACATCCAGCAGTACGCCAAAATCGCGGCTGAACGCGGCACAATCCTCATGCGTTACGCCGGACAACTGCTCCACGCTCAGCGAGCCCTCGACGAGCCGTTCGGGAAGGCCTTCGATGCCTGCCGCGATGGCCGCCTTGAGCTGTGCGCGCCCCTCGGCATTCTTCTCGAGATAAACGCGCAGGGTACGTTCTTTTGCGGGGCCGATGAACTCCAGGTCCACCAAGTCCAGCCCGTGCGAAGCAGCCACCCGTTGGGCCGCCGATCGAATTTCGTCCAGCTTGACTGCCATCGTACCTTTGCCCAGGGAAGCAAAAATCGCTTGCCGGGCTCCAATTTTCATTCGACGCCTTCAGCGGCCATTTCTCGGGTGTTTGTCCCGGCAAATTTACCGCAAATAAAAAGTGGGCTATGAGCCCACTCATCTCTCCGCCAGCCGGTGCGCACACGGTGTTTCCTGGTGGACAAATTCGTCTGCATCCTTAGGATAGGCTAAATTGCGGGGAAATTCAATGGGGGGTGCCGCTGCAGGGGGAATTTTGGCCCCGACGAAGCCGTCTGGCAGGTAGCAGGCAATCGAAATGTTCTCGTGGGCGCGAAACGGCGGCCTCGACTTCGCCGACCGATTGATGGACAAATCCCGCGACAACAGTGTTTCCTGACTGGCAATGGTGAGTTTTTCCTGATTTTGAAGTTATTTTCCCTTTTGCGCAGAAGACCACAAGAGACGACAATAGCGAAATGAAATCCTTCCGGATGATTGTTTTGTTGCTGCTTGCTGTTTTGGCGGCTGCGCCGGCGGTGCGTGCGCTTGAGAAGCAGCCAGCCAGCGTGTATCGCGCGCGGCGTGCGGCGCTGGAGGCGAAGCTGCACGGCGGGGTTGCAGTGCTGTTTGCGGCCGAGGAACCGCTTCTGGATCTGACGCCTTACAGGCAGGACGAAGATTTCTATTATCTGACGGGGTGGACGGAGCCGGGTGCGGCGCTGCTTGTGTTGGGCGAGCCGCAAGCGGGTGGGGCAGAGAGCGCCTACAAGCAGATTCTGTTTCTGCCCACGCGCAACCTGCGCATGGAGAAGTACACGGGGCCGAAGCTGGACGCATCTTCGCCGGGCGTGGCGCAGGAGATGGGCGTGGACGCGGTAGAGCCGATGACGGAGCTGCCGGCGGCGCTGAATGCGCTGATTGCGGCCGACCGGCGGCTGGTGAACGATATATGGACGCAGCCGACGGCTCCGCAGGCGAAGGCGCTGGTAGAGTTTACGGCGGCAACGCTGGGGACGACGCCGGCCGCCACGCACGATGTGACGGAGCTGACGGCCGAGCTGCGGGCGGTGAAGGACGAGGGTGAGATTGAGTTGCTGAAGAAGGCCTCGGCGGCGTCGATTGCCGGGCAGCGGGTGATGATGCGCGCGGTGAGGCCGGGGGTGACAGAGCGGACGGTTGCCGGCCTGATGACGGCGGCGTGGATGGAGAACGGGTGCGAGCGGGCCAGCTATGCGGCGATTGTGGGGTCGGGAATCAACTCGACAACGCTGCACTATGCGGAGAACTCGCGGACGATCGAAGACGGCGACATTGTGGTGGTGGATGCGGCATGCGAGTACTCGATGTATGCGGCGGACATTACGCGGACGGTGCCGGCGAATGGGCATTTTACCAAGCGGCAGAGGGAGATTTACGACATTGTGCTGGGGGCGCAGCAGGCGGCGATCGATGCGTTTGTGGCAGGCAAGTCGACGATCAACGACCGCGACCGGAAGGACGTGAACTCGCTGGACACGGCGGCATATAACTACATCAACACACACGGCAAGAGCCTGGACGGGCAGCCGCTGGGGCAGTACTGGCTGCATGGGCTGGGCCATATGGTGGGGATTGATGTGCACGATCCGGCGAATTATCCGGCGGTGTTGAAGCCGGGGATGGTGTTTACGATTGAGCCGGGGATTTATATTCCTGAGGAGAAGCTGGGCGTGCGGATCGAGTGCGACTTTCTGGTGGGCGCGGATGGAAAGCTCATTGATTTGGATGAGAGCCTTCCGCATACCGCAGACGAAGTGGAAGCTGCGATGCAAGGCAAATAGGAGAGTGCAGATGGATCCGCGCGAGGAAGAGAACTCCGAAGAGATGATTGCGCTGGAGCGGGCTTTCAGCGAGCAGATGCTGGCTTGCCTGGACGAGTGCGCGCGGGGGCGCAAGGGACTTTTCTCAGAGAATGTGAGCGACGAGGACGGAGACGCGCTTTGGCCCGAGGCCGCGCGGCTTCGGGAACTGGCGGTTGCGCTGCAGGGGATTCTTGCGCAACTGGAACGGCGGAATGGTCTTTGCGACGAGTTTCTGGATTTGTGCACGATTCACGGCGAGAGCCATCCGGGAGAGCGCAAGCTGGCGCGGGCATTTCTGGAGCGGATTGAGCGGGGCGAGGTTGGGACGCCGACCCAGGAGGAGCGAAAGCTGTGGTGACGCTTCACGCATTTCTGGCGCTGGCGGCGGGCTTTCTGACGATGGCCATTCTGGTGGCCGGGCTGACGGCGCTGCTGGCGAGGGTGACGCCGAGCTGGATTGGCGACGAGAGCAAGCCCGAGCCGGGATACATGTTTGTGAACCTGGGCTACTCGTTTCTGGCAGCGGCCGCGGGCGGGTATGTGACGGCTTTGCTGGCGGCCGCGAATCCGCTTTACCATGTGCTGGCGCTGGGGATGATTGTGCTGGCGCTGGCGGCGCTGAGCGCGATGCAGTCGAAGGGGAAGCAGCCGATCTGGTACCAGTTGACGCTGCTGGCTCTGACGCCGGTCGGGGTGCTGGCCGGAGGGCTGGTGCGGCTGCGGGTGATGGGGATTCTTTGAGCGGCAGATCGGCAGCCATTTGCATGTCGAACTGATGTAGTCCGGATCGGAGTCGTTTTGCTAAGTACGGTGGGGCGCAATTGGAATCGGATCACGGTCGTTACGGGAGTGGCGGCTATATGCCTCTACTTTGTGCTGCGCTATGCGCTTCACGCAGCGCTCAACATCTACTCGCTGCCACTGTGGGTCGCAGTGATTGCAGGCGGCATTCCTCTGCTGTACGAATTGCTTGTTCAAATGATCCGGCGCCGGTTCGGTTCGGACTTTTTGGCGGGTCTTTCCATCGTAACGGCTGTGCTGATGGGCGAACTGCTGGTGGCCGCGATCATTGTCTTGATGTTGTCGGGTGGCCAGGCGCTGGAGGAAGTTGCGACCGAACGCGCGTCGTCGGTTCTGAACGCGCTGGCAAAACGCATGCCGAACGTGGCGCATCGATTAGCAGGCGACACCACACGCGACGTGAGCGTGGAAGAGATTCGCATCGGCGACCGTCTGATTGTTTTTCCGCATGAGATTTGCCCGGTGGACGGGACGGTGGCTGAGGGGACCGGAACGATGGACGAGTCGTTTCTGACCGGCGAGCCGTTCCGGATTCACAAGGTTACGGGCTCGCAGGTGATCTCGGGAGCGCTGAATGAGGATTCGGCTCTCACGATTATCGCGGAGAAACTGGCAGTTGACTCCCGTTATGCGCGCATTATGGAGGTGATGAAGGAGGCGCAGCAGCATCCTCCGGAAATCAGGAGGCTGGCGGATCGTTTGGGCGCTTACTATACGCCGGTAGCTGTTTTAGTCGCACTGGGAGGGTGGTTCTTCAGCGGCAACCCGCAGCGCTTTCTGGCCGTGGTGGTGATCGCGACGCCGTGTCCGTTGCTTCTGGCTATTCCTGTTTGCATTATTGGAGCGATTTCGCTTTCGGCAAAACGGGGCATTCTGATCAAAAAGCCATCCGTACTTGAGCAGGTTGGCGGCATCCAGACGATGATTTTTGACAAGACCGGAACCCTGACTCACGGTGAGCCGATGGTGACAGAGACGATCGGCCTTTCGGGAGCGGAGACGGTTGAGGTTCTGCAACTGGCGGCAAGTCTGGAGCTCTATTCAAAGCACCCTTTGGCGGGGGCGATTCTACGCGCGGCAAAGGAACAGAATGTTGTTCTTCAAAAGGTGGAGAATATTGGCGAGCGGCCGGGCCAAGGCTTGAGCGGGCACATAGCGGGAAGAAATATTGCGGTTACAGGGCGAGGAAGACTGGGGGCCGATCTAGCGGCTACGCTTCCGCCGCTCTCCACGGGTATGGAGTGCGTTGTCCTCGTGGAGGGGCAATTGCGCGGCCTGATCCGATTCCACGATCGGCCGCGTGGGGAGAGCAGGCCCTTCATTGATCATCTGAGCCCCAAGCATAGCGTGAAGCATCTGATGATTCTCTCCGGGGATCGCGACAGCGAGGTACGACGCCTTGCCGAACTGGTGGGCATCGAGGACGTTCGCGCCGGACAGACGCCTGAAGAAAAGCTTCAAATCGTTCGCGAGGAGACACTGAAAGGGCCGACGCTCTTTCTGGGGGACGGCATCAACGATGCTCCAGCCATGATGGCGGCGACGGTAGGCGTGGCTTTCGGGCAGAACAGCGACATCACTGCGGAGGCGGCAGGCGCAGTGATTCTTGAACCAACTCTGGGCAAAGTGGACGAATTGCTTCATATCGGAATGCAGATGCGGCGCATCGCACTGCAGAGCGCGATTGGAGGCATGATATTGAGTTCTGTGGGAATGATCGCGGCCGCGCTCGGCTATTTGCCTCCGATTGTGGGCGCTGTTGGGCAGGAACTGATCGATCTTTTTGCGGTGTTGAATGCGGTGCGAGCGTCTTTTCCGGCAAAAGAACTCCAGGATTTCTGAGAGATCATTTGCGGATGAGGGCGTGGCGGCGTTTACCAGTGGATGCCGACAGAAACCTGGATGACCTTTGTTCCAGCGGCGACGGTGGTGGTTCCGCGGTCGCTGGGCCTGCGTGCGATGGGCATCTTGCAAACGCGAGCATGTCTGAGATCAGAATTCGTGGTATCCAACCGTTGTCTCAGAAATATGCAGGGCGGATGGGGTACGGACCTGAATTGAGCCCAAGTCTCATCTGCGGGACGTGGAGCCCCCGGCGCACGCAGACGAAGAGGATTGTCCTCAGACTTTGTCAGCGGCGAGAATGGAGAAGCTACATGGCCTGAAGCGGCGTGGCGGCGCAACTGGCGTGTGCGGCTCTTGATCGGATTGAGCGCGTCAAAGAGAGCAGACCGACAGGAGAGGAGAGGAAGAATTGAGCGCTCCTCTCGCTGCGTATGTCGAATCAGGGTACTTGGTCTTTCTACCACTGGACGCCTGGATACAAACTTGGCAGCCGATAGACGTGGAACTGGTCGGCGCCAGGAGTCGTGGCCTGCCACATCACTTGCGAGCCTTGCGGATTAAGTTCCTGCACGATGGCCCCTTTGACCGGCGCACAGAAATTTACTTCAATGTCGCTGTTGGCAAGCTGCTCGGCGTTGCCTCCGAAAAAGCTGAAGTAAGCGGGTGGCGGCACGTAATGCGTGATCATGGTCGCCGTCATGTTGGTTTCATTCAACTCCAGGAGCGGCATCGTCGAGTAGCACTGGGCCGTTGCTGGCTTGTAGGGCACGCATAGCACCTGTCCGGTGGGAAAGATGCGGTCGTTGCCGTTGTCCATCATGCCAATGCGGAAGACGCCTGTGGTATTGGGTGTAAAGTAGCTCATCCCATGCTGCGCATAGAACCAGTCAGTGGGATCGGTGGCGCCTACCAATTTGAAATCGCCGCCCTCGCCGAGGCGCCACATCACATCGCCCGATCCCTTGCCGTCAAGGAAGTTGATTTTGATGATCCAATTCTGGTGGCGCATGGAGAGCAACAGATTGTGGTCGTCGCTCGAATACAGCATGCCGTTCGAGTGCGTCCAGTCTGGAAAGTTCATCGGGCGCCGGTTAATGTCGAGGTGATCGAATGCATTCCACACCCAATCGGGATTGAAGCTTTGGTCCACATCCACCAGTGCGTCGCCAATTACGCTGGTTGCCCCCGTGGTTCCCTGCAGGTTCTTGAACGTTCTGGCATAAGTGGCCAGCAGCACCAAATGTCCATTGGGCAGCGGCAGCACGTTGTGGTGGAAGCTTCCGAGTTGATAGAGATTGCCCTCAGCATCCCGGAAGTTTCCAGCCGCCAGTTTCTGGTTCAGCGTTCCCATATTGAGGCTGTTCACCGTGTTTCCCGCCAGATCAATTTCCCTAATCTCGTTAATGATGCCGGAACTCTGCGCCTTGGTCAGTGACGACAGATAAGAGACGACCATCAGGAGGTTGCCGTTGGGTAACAACTGAATGCCCTGAATCAGGTCGGCGGGCGTATGAGAGTAGGCATAGGTCCAAATCACATTGCCACGCAGGTCGGTGGCAAAGGCCTGGGTGTCTCCTGCGGGGAGAAGGGTGTTCCACATTTCGATGCCTGGCTGCGGCGTCGCTCCAGAGGATGCGGAGGCATTGACAGCCGAGGTTGCCGGAGGTACACCCGTCATGCAGGTGTGGTCCACATCGTTGTACGTGGCGCCATTGTTCAGCGTTGCCTGCGCCCGCATGTGATACAGGGTCTGGCCCAGCATGCCGGCGACATAAATCTGCGCTTCGCCGCCATTTGCTGAAGGCGTTGCAACTTGCCATGTGTTCAGTCCGTAACCAGTCGTGGTCCCAAACTGCACGTTCATTTTCCCTGGAGCGGGAAGATAAAGCGAGTACTGCGCCACCTGCGGGTTCCCAAGTTCGAAGGGGCACGTTACCAGTGCGGGTGCGATGATCGACACCACTGCCGTGGCGTAGTTTTGTTGCGGCGATGCGGCCAGCGCAACAGTTACCGTTAGGTTCTCGCTCTGCGATACGCTGGCCGGCGCCGTGTAAAGCCCGCTGCTACTCACCGTACCCGTTGCCGAGCCACCGCCGCCGGCTCCATTCACTATCCACTCGACCGCTGCGCCGCCCGCACCCGTGACCGAGAAATTCATCGTCTGTCCCTGGCCGAGCGCGGCATATTGCGGAGAGATGGTCAGCGACCCGCTCTGGCTTGCTGCCGGCGGCGGGCTGGAGGGTGGAGCGGAAACCGGATTCTTTGGCTGCGTGACGGTCGAACGAAACGTAGCGCCGCCGCATCCGGCTAACAGCACCGCCGGCGCGAAACAGAGCGCTGCCCAAAGACCGGCCAGCCTGGCGCGATTTCTGGATCGATTTGCCAGGAGAAACCCCTCTCGATATGGGCGCCAAAAAAGCTCTACGTCCCCGCACTTCACCCTGGGATGCTTTGGGGAAGAGTCATCGTGCTGAATTCCAGCGCCATGGGGAAGTTATGGGCGGTAGTTTATGCTCGTGCCGGTATGAGAACCTAACCCCCCTCGCGATCTCACCGCGAAGGGGCGCATGCTGTTCTGTCTGGCCTTGAGTTCGTTACCAGCGAATACCGACGCTAATCGGAATCACCTTCGTACCGGCGGCTACACTTGTAGTTCCCAGCCCATTCGGCTGCGTGGTAATGGCCGGCGTGCGGACGTCGACGTAGCGCACTTCGGCAAAGAGTTTCATCTTGCTGTCCTGGTACATGCCGCCCATCCGGCGCTGGTAGCCGCCGCCAATATTAAAGCCGCCCTGGTTCGAGGAAAAATGCCCCACTACCTGAGGCGCATATCCGACGCCGCAATAGTAGAACTGGCAGAAATAGGTCGGCTGAACGTCGGTAAAACTGGTGACCTTGCGGTAGAAACCTCCTCCGCCGGTGAGGTAAACGTCGTTGCTGGACTTGGGAAACAGACTGACGACCGGATCGAGGGTAAGCGACCAGATGTGGGCGTGGCCGCCGGTGGCACCGGTCTCGGCGATCAGCGCGCCGGGCAATTTGTTGTCCATGAACTGATATTCAGCCAGCAGGGCGAAGCGCTTGTTGAAGTTGTAGCCACCGCCGAGGGTAAATTGTCCGCCCCAAGTGAGGTACTTCTTGTCGGTGGGAGCGCTCAAGCCGCCGCCAATCTCGAGGGCATATTTGCTGGCGAGGCTGCTCCTCCAGCCATGGCCTTCCTGGCCGGCGGCGGAAGAGGCTGCCGGGGTTGGCGCGGAGGGCAGCGCGGCGAGACTTTCTGGAGCGACGGATTTGGCAAGCAGGATGGAATTGGAGTCATTCGAAGAGGAGTAGCCGGCAGAACCGGACTGGCTGAGGGAGGGCGAGGACTGTGCGGCTGCCAGACCGGCTGCAAGGAGGGCTGCCGATCCAAGAAATCCAAAGCGCCGCATGAGCGGCAACCAAAGCGGTAGTGACATATTCACCTCGAAGACAGGATTGAGTTAAGTGCGTCCAGGCATTAAGGCACCGGGCAAAGAGTTAGACACATAATTGCGTAGAAAGGTTGTGGGGCAGGCGTGCAGAAAAATGAAAGGCCGGAATGAGGCTCCGGCCTTTCATTTTCGCAATGGGATTGCGATTACCCCTGGACGTCGAATTGTTCGGGGTGGAGCGTTGCATCGCTCTTGACGAGGATGTTTTTGCCGGTGAGCTCTTCAAATTCGACGAGCCAACTGGCGTTGTTCTGCTTGAGGACCTTTACGGTTTCCGGGTGGACGCGGAGCATGACATCGGCGCTTTCGAAATGCTTCTTCATCTTGCGCAGCTCGGTGTAGATCTCGTTGCAGACCGTTGTCGGGCTCTTGACCATGCCGGTGGCCTGACAGGTGGCACAGGGGACCGAGAGGGTGCGTTCGAGGGACTGCTTGACGCGCTTGCGGGTGATGGCGACCAGGCCAAAGTCGTTAAACTGCAGAACCTTGGTGGGGGCGCGATCGGCCTTGAGAGCTTCTTCAAGGGCGGCGAGAACCTTGTAGCGGTTCTTGCGCTCGTCCATGTCGATGAAGTCGATGACGATGATGCCTCCGAGGTCGCGGAGGCGGATCTGGCGGACGATCTCCGGGACGGCGTCAAGGTTGGTCTTGACGATGGTGTCTTCGAGGCGCGCCGACTTGCCGACATATTTGCCGGTGTTGATGTCGATGGCGACCAGAGCTTCAGTCTGGTTGATGACGATGGAGCCGCCGGACTTGAGCCAGACCTTGGAGCGGAGGGCCTTCGAGATTTCGTCCTGAATGCCGAAGTGCTCGAAGAGCGGCGTCTCCTTGGTGTAGAGCTTGACGCGGCGGACGAGGGTCGGCGAGAAGCGGTTGAGGAAGCGCACGATGCGCTCATAGTCGGCTTCGGAGTCGACCCAGATGTTGGCGAAGTTGGCGCTGACCTGATCGCGCAGGATGCGCTCGATCAGCGACAGGTCGTGATAGATGAGCGCGGGAGACTTTGAGGAGTCGGAGCGCTGCTTGATCTCGTTCCAGAGATGAATAAGGAAGCGAAGGTCGGCGCGGAGCTCTTCTTCCGAAGCGCCTTCGGCCGCGGTGCGGACGATGAATCCGCCGGAGGCCTCGCCGCGCTCGCTCACCAGAATCCGCTTGAGGCGATGACGCTCTTCCTCGGACTCGATCTTGCGGCTTACGCCGATGTGGGAGACGGTGGGCATGAAGACGAGGAAGCGGCCGGGAAGGGCGATGTGCGAGGTGATGCGCGCACCCTTCTTGGCGATGGGCTCCTTGGCGATCTGAACCAGAATCTCCTGGCCGGGCTTCAGCAGGTCGCTGATGATGGGCAGGTCGGAGGTCTGCATGGAGCGGCGCGAAGGGCCACTGCGGCCTCTGGCTCTGTCCCTGTCTGCGGGGGCTGCGGCGGGCGCGCCGGCTGTTGCGCCGCGTCCACGGCGTCCACCGCGGCCGCCACGGTCGCGGCGCGGCTGGCCGGATGTTTCGCCTGTTGAAGGCTGGCCAACAGCAGCGGTCTCCTCTTCGTCGGTTTCTCCATCGAAGGATTCGTCGTCGCCGTTCTTTTCGTCAAAGTCCAACTGGATGCGGTGATCGAGATGAGCTTCCTGTAGAAGTTCGCCGATGTCACCGGAACGAATCTGGGTGGGCAGCGTCTCCTCTTCGTAGTCGTCGAGGTCGTGCTCGTCCGCTTTTGAGCGGCGGTGGTGCGGGACGGCTTCGTACTCCTCGCCCTCGATGACCTCTTCTTCAATGAGTCCTGCGCCGGGGGCATAGGACGAGATGGTGCGTACCGAGCCCGGGACCGGCTTTGCCTCGGCGTCGCCATCCTTCTTCTTGCCGAAGCCGAAGAGGCGGAAGCCGGTTGGAGGCACGGGGTCGATGTTGTGAGAGGCGGAAGCGTCGGATTCGGGTGCGTCGATTTCGAACTCGACGGTCTCTTCTTCGGTCTGGCCGGCTTCAAACTCGGGCGCGAGAATGTGGGGTTCATCCTCGAACTGTTCAAACTCTTCGGCGAACTCGTCCTCTTCGACCTGATCGGGAGCTTCGCCGCCGCGGCTCGCGACGGAGACGGACTCTTGCGGCCCGGCTTCCGGCTCAGCTTCGCGGTTGCGATGCCGAGAGATGGATTCGCCAGGCAGCAGGCCGCTGCCGTCCCACTCGAGGGGAGCTTCAATGAGCGTGGAGGGCTTGGCGAAGCCGGAAGGGCGCGGCGCGGGAGGAGCAGACACGGGCTCGGACTTTGCGGCTTCGTCGGCGGGCTTGCCGCCGTATTTGGAGAGCGATTCGCCGGGCATGACGAAGGGGGCGGGAACCTGAGCCGATGGGCGAGGGGCGCGCGGCGCGGCGGATTCAAACGCTGAGGCCTGAATGTCGGGAGCGATCTCGTGCTCGAACTCGGCGGCAGGTTCGGGAGTGATCTCCAGAGACTGACCGGACTCGTGGCGTTCTTCAGAGGAGCTGGCCTGGCCGCGGGCTCCGCGGCGATGGCGGCGTCCCCGCCAGCGGCGTGAGCCGGCAGCGCCGGAATCGTCCTGGCCTTCGCCGGAAGGCTCGGAGGTTCCGAGGGATTCGGTCGCGGGGGCTTCGGTGGTTGCCGGAGCCGCTTCTTCTGCGGGGCGGCGTTCTCTGGGTTGGCGGTCCTGGCGCTGTTGGCCTGAGCGGGCGGGGCGGTCTTCGGAACGTCCTTCGGAACGGCTCTCTGGGCGGTCGGCCGTGGCGCTGGTGTGGCGGACTTCGCGGGGGGCCTGGGTGGCTCCGCTGGCCGCGGCTTTTTCGAGCTCGTCGGTCTCTTCCGAGTCCTCGAGCTCCATGAAGTCGGTTACATACAGGAAGGCGTCGCGCTCGAGACCGAGGTCTACAAAGGCGGACTGCATGCCGGGCAGGACGCGGGTGACGCGGCCGTTGTAAATGGACCCTGCCAGGGTGTATTCGTTCTCGCGTTCGTAGTAGATTTCCGCGAGCTGATCGTCTTCCAGAATTGCAAGCCGGGTTTCATGCGGCGTACTTGAAATGCAAATTTCCTTTGCCATCGTACCTTTCCGTCCGGCCGCTCAAGGCAGCCGGCATCTGCGGCAAGGAAGAATGGAGACGCGCAAGGCAGGTATGGGATGGGATGTGCGGAAAGGATGACCCGGAAGACTTTAACGTGACGGCTTCCGCGCGGCTTGTGGCCCGGAAGGGCGGCGAAGCAAGGCGGATGTTCATGGGAACCAGCCGAACGGTTTGAGTGCTGCGGAAATCCGATTGCAGAGAGTTTGTGGCCAACCAATAGGGGACCCCCAGCGACAGATCGTTGTCGATGGGCTGGGAGGATGCCGGAGATTCCGGCGGGGCCGTTTCACCGCTGGCGTGTGCATGGTCGAACTGCGCGGAAAAAGCCGGGCCTGAAAGCCCGAAGCTCTCTGCGCGTACCATGCAACTTGTAGTCCGCAAGCGGTTTTCCCGTCTCTGCGTGCTCATGAACCCTTGTCCTGCCGGGCGCGATCCATCGGGACCTTGCCGGCGAAATACTTGAAAATACTTCTCTTGCGGTCCGGACCGGTCCGGGGCAACGCAGGAGGCGAACTTGAGAATCGGCGTCCGGATTGCATGGCCGGCACACCTTTAGTTAACGAACCTGCGCATGCGGACATTCATTGCCGCACCCAGCGCGAGGAACGTAAACAGCACCGAAGACCCTCCGTAACTCATTAACGGTAAAGGAATTCCGGTGACGGGCATAAAACCGATGACCATGCCGACGTTGACCAGAATCTGAAAGGTCAACACAGCCACCACTCCCATGATAATCAGGGAACCGGACAGGTCCGCGGCCGTTTGAGCGTTCTGAATCAAACGCATCAATATGGAGAAGTATAGCAGCAGGACAAACACCGCGCCGACGAAGCCGTGTTCCTCGCTGAAGGCGGCAAAGATGAAATCGGCATGGGGGATGGGGAGGAAATTTCCCTGGGTTTGCGATCCCTTGGCTGCGCCCTGGCCCCAGATGCCGCCGGAACCGACAGCGATTTCGGACTGGAGGAGCTGGTAACCGGCTCCGCGGGGGTCGTTGCCGGGGTTCACAAAGCTTGTGAGGCGGGCTTTCTGGTAGGGCTTGAGGACCTTGCCGCTGGTCCAGGCGCCAGCCACGAAAACCAGGCCGACAGTGGTGAGGATGAGTGTCTGGCGGACATTGATGCCGCCGAAGAAGAGGCCGGCGAGCAGGATGGGCGCGTAGGTGAGGGTGGTTCCCAGATCGGGCTGCTTGAGGACCAGAAGCATGGGAATGACGACCAGAACAAAAGCCTTGAGGATGTCGCGCCAGGTGAGGTTCCGTCCGCCCAGGTTGGCGAAGTAGCGGGCCATGACCAGGATGAGGACCAGCTTGACCCACTCAGACGGCTGAAACATGACGGGGCCGAGCTTGAGCCAGCGGCGTCCGCCCATCGCCTTGTGCCCGACGACCAGGACAGCGGCGAGGGTCATGAGGCAAACGCCATAGGCCCACGGGGCCCAATCGAGCAGACGGTGATAGTCGATTTTGGAGAAGACGAACATGGCGACCAGGCCGGCGGCGATCCAAAACATCTGCTTGGTGTCGAAGCCGACATACTTGGTGTGGAGCGTGGCCGAGTAGATTTCAAAAACAGAGAGGGTGCAGAGCAGCAGCACCATGGCCAGCAGTGCCCAGTCGAACTCGCGAAAGCTGAAGATGCGGAGCCTGGAGCTCATGGCTTCCTTCCCTCAGTTGCGAGGCGCGCCACTTCCTGCGTGGGTTTGGCGGCAGCAGGACGGACGGCCGATGCGGTCAGGGATTTTTTCGCCGGGCGGGCGCCGGGGTGGGTTGCCGGTTTGGACTGGGCGACGATCTGGCCATTTTTGACGAGGAAGTCGCCGGATTGAATCTGTTCCTGTTTGCCGGCGGGGCCGGGTGCGGGGGTAGACCAGACAGCGCCCATCTCGACCGGCGCCGCTACCTTGGCGGGCGGAAGGTTGTGTGCAAGGCGGCGCTGCTTGTCGACATAGGCCTCGACCACCTTGGCGCCGATGCGGGCCGGGTAGTAGCTGAATTCGCCGTTTTGCCAGAGCACGGCGACCACCAACTCGGGATTGCGCCGTGGAGTGACGCCGACAAACCAGACATTGGGATCGTTGCTCCTGCTCTTGCCGATGCGGGCCAGCGCCACATGGCTCATCGTTTGTGCGGTTCCGGTTTTGCCGCCGAAGTCGATGCCCGCAAGGTGCGCCGAACCGGCGGTATGGAAGTAGCCGGGCTGGGTGACGTCGGCCATGCCGTCTGTGATGGTGATCCAGTTCTGGTAGTCGATAGGAATATACGCATTGCCACTGCCAGGATAGTTTTCCAGCAGCTCCTTGTAGAAATTCGGCGGCAGCTGATTGGGGAAGACGACGTGGGGGCGAACCATGTGTCCATCGGATGCGATGCCGCCGATGATGCGCGCCAGTTGCAGCGGAGTTGCCTCGACAGCTCCCTGGCCGATGGCGACATCGAGGGTTTCGTCCGGATACCAGCGGGCGTGGTAGTACCTCAGCTTCCACTGCGCGGAGGGCATGAGGCCGGCCTGCTCGCCGGGCAGATCGATTCCGGTCTTCTGTCCGAATCCGAATTCGGTGGCGTATTTTGCGATTTTTTCGATGCCCAGCTTATCGCCGAGCATGTAGTAAAAGGTGTCGCAGGAGTAGGGAATGGCGTTATGGATGTCGACCGCGCCGTGATGTTCGTCGCAGTGATGGTAGAAACCATAAGGACCCCAGCCGCCGGTGCAGTTGATCTTCATGTTCTCGGCAATGCCTTCCTGAAGGCCGGCCACGGACATGAGGATCTTGAAGGTGGACCCCGGCGCAAGCTGCGCCTGGATGGCTTTATTCATGAGGGGGTGGTCGGGGTCGTTGATGAGCTTGTTCCAGTCGGTGCGGTTGATGCGGACGGCGAAGGCGTTGGGGTCAAAGCTGGGCCGGGAGACCATGGCGAGGATTTCGCCATTGCGCGGGTCCATGGCGACGATGGCGCCGTTGCGGTCGCCGAGGGCCAGTTCGGCGGCGCGCTGCAGATCGTTGTCAATGGTCAGTTTCAGGTCCTGCCCTGGGATGGCGTGCTCGATTCCGAGGTAACCGACCTCGCGGCCGCGGCTGTCGACAATCACTTCGCGGGAGCCGTCCTGGCCGCGCAGAAGCTGGTCGTAGGTCTCCTCGACGCCTCCTTTGCCTACGACGTCGCCGGGCTGGTAGTAGGCAAAGCGCGAAGTATTGAGATCGCTGTCGCTTACCTCGCCCACGTAGCCGATGAGTTGGGCGGCAAAGCCGTTGCGCGGATAGAGGCGGCGTTCCTCGTCGATGGTTTCAAGCTCGGGCAGCTCGTTGCGATGCGCCTCGATGAAGGCGTGCTCGTCGGCAGTAATGTCCTGCTTGATGGGGATGGGCTGATAGCCGGGCGCCGTGCGGTAGCGGTGGAGGGTGGCGCGCAACTGATCGAGGTCGAGGTCGAGGCCGCGGGCGATCAGGGGCAGATCGGCATCTACGTTGTGGTTCTGCTCCCGGACCAGAAAGCAGGAGACGGACGGATAGTTGTCGACCACGAGGCGGTTTTCACGGTCGAACAGCTTGCCGCGCGGGGCCAGGATAGGCTCCTTGCGAATACGGTTCTGCTCGGCAAGCTGGCGAAAGTTCTGCGCTCCCAGCACCTGGAGCCGCCACAACTGCGCGGTGAGAACGAGCAATACGGCGAGAATTCCGTATTGCACCACTGTCAGCCTGATAGTGGAGAGCTTTTTATCGCGGCTGCCGTGGGTCGAATCCATTCTTCTATGCCTCAGGATACTGCGAGTTTCTTAGCGTTTCTATTCTCTGCTGCTTTTCGCTGTTCTAATTATTCTCTGATTTGCAGACGGTCTAGAAGGGGAAACAGCACCATGGCGATGAGCGAATTGCCGATGGCGCGGAGCAGTTCGGCGAACCAATGCAAATCCAGATCCAGACCGAGCAGAACGCGGCTGGTGAAGATGACGATCGCGCTCGAAAACAGAGAGAGCAGGAAAATGAGCGCCAGGCGGATGGTGTGGTTTTCGACGGCGACGCGGACGCCCAGCGACGCGGCCACAAAGCCGACCACGGTCAGGGCAACTCCGTTGATGCCGATGGCGTGGTGCGTGAGTGCATCTTCCAGGAGTCCCATGATGGCGCCCATGACGGTGCCCTGGATGGGACTGCGGCGGCCGAGAGCGAAGTAGATGGTGACAACCAGAGGCAGATCGAACCAGGCGTAGCGCCCCAACACGCGAGGGAGCCAGGCCTGCAGTACCAGAGACGCAAGCGGAACCAGTGCGTACAGCAGCAGCGGATAGCGGCGGATCTCAAGTTCGCGGCGTGAGCCTGCGCCCAGAACGGACATGGCTAGGGATTCCTTTCGGGCTTGGCTGTCTGGGGCTTGGCTGTCTGCGGCTTGGCGGACTGCGGTTCGACCGGCGCGGCGGAATTTGGGGCATCCTCTCCGTCGGGAGAAGTTTGCGGGTTGGCCCCCGGCGTAAACCGATCGGGATGCAGGGGCTGGGGCGGAGGAGCCGCGGGGTTAGGCTTCGAAGTATCGAGCAGCGGCTGCTGGTCGGGCGGAAGGTTGGGATTGATGAGCCCCGGAAGCCTCTCTGCCATGATCTCGGAGGCTTTCAACTGGTCCTTGATGGCCTCGGCCTCATCGCCTTTGACGGCCTCGCTGGTGGCCAGGTCCTGTTGCTGCACGGGCGACAAATGCGGTTCGGTGCTGGTGATGACAAGCACCTCGTCGAGGCTGCCCAGATGGGCGGCGGGCTTGAGGATGACGTCGATGAAGGCGTCGCGATCGGGATCGCGGACCACTTTTTCGACCTCTCCTACGGGGAGGCCGCGCGGGAAGACCAGGTCGCCGCCGGCGGTGAGAACCTTCTCGCCGGGCTTGATGCGCTCGTCGGCGAGGATGCCGACAATCTCAAGCTGGCCGTCGGCGTTGCCGGTGAGGATGCCGCGAATGCGGGTGGTGGCGAGAATAACGCCGGCGCCGCTGGTCTGGTCGTTGATGGCCAGCACCTGGGCGGTGCGGGGGAAGACTTCGCGCACCTTGCCGACGATGCCGTCGGCGGTAATGACGGCCATGTCGGGTTTGAGGCCGTAGTTTGAGCCCTTGTCGAGGTAGAAAACGCGCGACTGATCGGTGCCGCTGGAGCCGATGGCCTGGGCGGCAAGAGTGGAGTAGATGTATCTGTGCTGGAAGTCGAGCAGAGCCTGAAGGCGCTGACCCTGGCGGGCATCCTCAAGCAGCGATGCCTGTTCGAGCCGGAGCCGGTCGATGGTGTCCTGCAGATTCTGGTTCTGCCGGCGGACCTGGCGCAGGTCAATATAGTTCTGCCATAGTTCGACCGCGGTGATCTTGGTGGAGTGGATTGCTCGTTCCGGCGGCGCCACCAGCAATTGAGCCCAGAGCCGGATGAGCCGGACGCCGGACGCGTCCTTTGGGTTGGCGGTGCTGATTCCTTCTCCTGTACGGCGCACCTGCATGGCAAGCCCCAGGATCTGCGCCACAAGGAGGGCGAACAGCACGATGAGGTTCCGGTAGCGGGAGAAGGCGGATTCCATATTCGTTCAGGGTTCAGGGGTCAGGGATCGGGGATCAGGAATTCGGCTGCGGCGACCGGTTGTCTTTCGATTCGAGTTGCGGGCGCCCGCTGCACTCGACTTCGTTGCTCGTTCTGCAGATGCCCTGATCCGTGCCCCCTGAACTCGATTTAGTCGATCTTGATTTTGCGCAGCAGCCGGAAATCGGAGAGCATCTTTCCGGTTCCGAGCACTACGGAGGCGAGTGGGTCGTCTGCGACGGAGACGGGCAGGCCGGTTTCCTCGCGAATGCGCTTGTCGAGATTCTTGATGAGCGCGCCGCCGCCTGTGAGCACGATGCCGCGGTCGCTGATATCGGCGGAAAGCTCGGGCGGAGTGCGCTCGAGCGCAACGCGGATGGCGTTCATGATGACGGCGATGCACTCGCCGAGGGCCTCGCGAATTTCGCTGTCGTCGACGGAGATGGTTTTGGGCACGCCTTCAATGAGGTTGCGGCCCTTGATCTCCATCGATAGAGGCTTGTCGAGCGGGAAGGCGGAGCCGATCTCGATTTTGATGTGCTCGGCGGTGCGCTCGCCGATGAGCAGGTTGTACTTGCGCTTGAGGTAGTTGGTAATGGCCTCGTCCATCTGGTTGCCGGCCATGCGGACCGAGCGCGAATAGACGATGCCGGACAGCGAGATGACGGCGATGTCGGTTGTGCCGCCGCCGATGTCGACGACCATGTTGCCGCCGGGCTCGGTGATGGGCAGCCCCGCGCCGATGGCGGCCACCATGGCCTGCTCGACCAGGTAAACCTCGCTGGCTTTGGCGCGGTAGGCCGAATCTTCGACGGCGCGCTTTTCCACCTGCGTGATCTCGGAAGGGACGCCGATGACGATGCGGGGATGGACGAGCATCTTGCGGTTGTGCGCCTTCTGGATGAAGTAATTGAGCATCTTTTCGGTGACTTTGAAGTCAGCGATGACGCCGTCTTTCATGGGCTTGATGGCCACGATGTTGCCGGGCGTGCGGCCCAGCATATCCTTGGCTTCCTTGCCCACAGCTTCCACCTCGCCGGTGTTCTTGTTGATGGCGACAATGGAGGGTTCGTTGACAACAATGCCCTTCCCGGCTGCGTAGACCAGGGTGTTGGCAGTGCCAAGATCTATGGCCAGGTCGCTGGAAAACATGCTGAAAAGCGAACGAAGGCCGTGCGAACGGGAAGAACGTGCAGGGTATCCGGTCAATGACATTTGGGAGCTAGCTCAACCTCACACTCCATTGTACGGCCAGAAGGCGGAAACAGCGGCGATGGTCCCGAAAGGCAACGGAAGCAGATCCATTTTTGAACCATCAGTGCCATTCTGGTAGAAAGTGCGGTAAGCGCATGTGCCCTGCGGCGGGTCGCGGCACGGCGTTTTGAAGCGGAGGCTGAAGGGTTTGGAGTACTATTTCAGCCGGGTCGAGATTGCCAGGGCTTGCTTCTGAGCTCCGACTCCTTTTATTACGAGGGCCTTATGACTTATCCGGTGTTTCACAATCTGATTGGTGGCCAGTGGCTGCCTGCCATAAGCGGCAAGACCATTCTGAACCTGAATCCGGCCGATCACTCGGACGTGGTGGGAGCGTTTCCCTCTTCGCGCGCCGAGGATGTGGCGCTTGCGGTGGCCGCTGCGAAGAAGGCTTTCGCGGCGTGGAGGCTGGTGCCGGCGCCCAAGCGGGCGGAGATTCTGGTTCGCGCTGGCAATCTTCTCATGCAGAACAAGGAAAAATACGCGCGGGACATGACGCGAGAGATGGGCAAGGTGCTGGTCGAGACGCGCGGCGATGTGCAGGAGGCGATCGACGAGGCGTTCTACGTGGCCGGTGAAGGGCGGCGGCTGTTCGGGCAGACGACGCCGAGCGAACTGCAAAACAAATTCGCGATGAGTATACGGATGCCTCTGGGCGTGGTTGGCCTGATTACTCCGTGGAATTTTCCCATGGCGATTCCGAGCTGGAAGTTATTTCCGGCGCTGGTGTCGGGCAATACCTGCGTCATCAAGCCGGCGACTGATACGCCGCTTTCGACGTACAACCTGGTGCAGACACTGATGGATGCGGGATTGCCGCCTGGCGTGGTGAATCTTGTGGGCGGAAGCGGATCGGCGGTAGGAATGGCATTGGTGGAGCACCCGGATGTGCGGGCCATCAGCTTTACCGGGTCGAGTGCGGTGGGCTCACTGGTGGGACAGCGCGCGGCGGCTGCGTTCAAGCCGGTTTCGCTCGAAATGGGCGGCAAGAACGCGCAGATTGTGATGGACGACGCTAATCTGGATCTGGCGCTGGATGGCGCGCTGTGGGGAGCTTTCGGCACCACCGGGCAGCGCTGCACGGCTACGAGCCGCATCCTGTTGCAGCGCGGGATTGCCGCGGAATTTACGGCGCGGTTTGTGGAGCGCGCGAAGAAGCTGAAGGTGGGAGGCGGATTGGATGAGTCGGTCGAAGTCGGTCCGCAGATCAATCCAGGCCAGATTGAAACTTCGGCTAGGTATGTCGAGATAGCCATGGGCGAAGGAGCCAGGTTGCTTACCGGCGGCCACGCGCTCACTGAAGGTATCTACGCGCACGGCACTTACTTTGCGCCAACCGTGCTGGGCGGAGTTACTCGTGCGATGAGAATCGCGCGCGAGGAAGTTTTCGGTCCGGTGGTAAGCCTGATTGAGTTCGACACCTTTGAGGATGCGATCGAGATTTCTAATTCGATTGACTACGGCCTCAGCGCGGCGCTCTACACGAGGGACGTAAACCGCGCGTTTGTGGCCATTCGCGATCTGGAGGCGGGAATCACATACATCAATGCGCCTACAATCGGCGCCGAGGTCCACTTGCCTTTTGGCGGCGTGAAGCATACGGGCAACGGGCATCGCGAAGGCAATGGAGCCATCGACTTCTTTACAACGTGGAAGGCTGTGTATGTGGATTACTCCGATACGTTGCAGCGGGCGCAGATCGATAATGCCGAGTGAGTGACCTGGGCCTGTCATGAACTATGGAGCGGGCAGCGGAGGAGTTACCTTCTCAGTCTTGCGCGCTCGACGACGTTGCCTACGCCGGCGAAGGTGCAGGCCCCGGTTTCGTCGCACCTGTAATGGATCGCGACAGGGAAGTCGCGGTTCTTGAGCGCATTGGCGACGGAGTCTGTTTTGTCGATAACGAGGGCCTTCCCCGCTCTGGTTGCAATGACTCCAGTGGATGCATCGAACCAGATGATCTGGTCGTCTCCCTCGATGGAGATGGGTGAGACTTCTGGCCGTGATCTGCGCCTGCCGCTTGCGGCTTCCGATGCCCTCAAGTTTCCTGAATTCTTGCCCGTAGAACCCTGATCGCCCGATTGGTCTCCATTCGAGTCCGTCGATTCAGGTTGGGCAACAACCGGAAAGTTGGAATTGAAGCCCCAGGTGGCGGCGTCGTCGAATTGTTGCTTTGTGCAGGGCAGAATCCCCTGGGCGCTGATGGATGCGATATTCCCATCCGTGCCGAGATCGTTCTGGAAGAGATCGTTGCCGTGTTCCCGGTCGATTTCCCGAAGTTGAAGCTTGGCGAGTGAGGTGGTTTGGTTTATCTGATTTTGAATCTCGGAGGAATTGTCCAGCCTTCTGACTCTCTTTGCAGACCTGGGATCCGGCTCAGCTGCGGCGGGGGGCGCTGCGTTGCGGGGATCGTACTTCAATAGAACGGTATGGCCGCACAACACTGTGCCGAAGGGATCCTTGAGTTGAATGTCGATGAAAAGCGGGCGCGGTGAAGTGCTGACCGCGGCGATAAACGCCGCGCGCTGTTCCGGTGCGCTGGGCTCAATGGTGACTTGGTAGGCGAGCCTGTTGTCGCCCCATTTCGCATTGAGGTGGCCCTTGAGACCGAATTGGGCGGTAGTGATGGCGCCCATGTCTACGGGTGCGTTCTGGCGGGCAGAATGTATGAAGAGAGCCGCGATGGCACAGCCCACGAGCAGCCCTGACGCTATGCCGATGATAGCGTAGACGCGAGTTTGATTCGCTCCGACCTTCGCAGGCTGGTGGCTGGCGGTTCCGGTCTCCGCCGGTTGGGCCTGGGCAGGCAAAGGTTCGTCGGCGACGCGTCGCCCTTCGGCGGGAGTCCTGGCAATCGCGCTGTAGAGCCGGCTCGCGGCGGTGAAGTTGGCCTCGGGTTCCTCCCGCTTGGATGGAATGATGTCGTAATCCTGTCGCGGCCGTTCCCCTTCAGGATTTTCGTCGCTGGGAACTTTCGTTTCCGGGTCAGTCATTCTATCCCCTCTTTGGAACACTCAACTTTCGTTGTCTTTGGAATCAATAACATTGGACCACGCATGGGTGTTCGTGAAAACCCCAAAAGTGTCACATTGGACCTATTCTGTTACTAACGTGCGGAAGAATCGGCTGATCGTGCGTCTTGTTTTCGCCACTATGACCCTGGTTCCTCCAGCACATCTCTCATTGCAAAGCTGGTCTCGATGCGGGTAACGCCGGGCAGGTGGGAGAGCTCGTTCTGGTGCAGCCGGCCGTAGTCGTCGATGCCGGCGACGCGCGCGACGAGCATGTAATCGTACTGGCCGGCCATGAGATGGCAGCTTGTGATTCCCTTGATGTGACGGATGGCGTTCTCGAAGGCTCCGAGGATGTCGGCGGATTGGCGTTCGAGAGTGACGCGAATGTAGACGGTTCTGCGCTTGCCGAGCAGGCGGTCGTCGATCAGGGCACGGTAGCCGCAGATGGCTCCGGAGGCCTCAAGAGCCTGGATACGGCGCGAGGCGGCCGATGCGGAGAGGCCCACGGCTTCGCCCACTTCAAAGTTGGTGGCGCGGCCGTTCGGTTCCAGGTAGCGGAGAATAGCGGCGTCAAGCTCGTCGAGGCTTCCGGAAGCAGATTTCGCTCCTTCCGCCCTCTCCCGATCGGTTGATTCATGCATTAATGCGCTATTTTTATCATGTTTTGTTCCCATTGTGTACTTTTATCACGAAATTTGCATACATTGGAAGCGACTTGCGACGTACGATTCTTGGCAGCTATCCACGGGGGGGGCTTGCCCCGACTCCTGCGGCCCTCCGACTTGCATGAACGAGTCCGGGTTTTGCAATGCAAATTGCTTTCGGCGGCATCCAAGCCAGGAGTCATCTTTTCCAGGAGAAGCACATGATCATCGGCGTTCCCAAGGAAGTTAAGGACAACGAGGCGCGCGTCGGCGTAACGCCGGCGGGCGTGAAGGCTCTGACCGAGGACGGCCACAAGGTATTGCTGGAGACGCAGGCGGGGGCACAGTCCGGCTTTCCAGACGAGGAGTATCAGAATGCCGGCGCGGAGATCGTTGGCGAGCCTGGTTATGTCTGGGGCAAGTCGGAGATGGTGGTCAAGGTGAAGGAGCCGATTGAGCGAGAGTATGTGTTCTTCCGCGAGGGGCTGGTGCTGTTTACGTACCTGCACCTTGCGCCTTTGCGGGATCTCACAGACAAACTGTTGGAGTCGAAGATGATTGGCATCGCCTACGAGACGGTGCGCGACCGGAAGCGCACACTGCCGCTGCTGACGCCCATGAGCGAGGTGGCGGGACGGATGAGCGTGCAGGTGGGCGCGGCGTACCTTGAGAAAGAGCGTGGCGGGCGCGGGATTTTGCTGGGTGGCGTTCCGGGCGTTCCTCCGGCGCATGTTTGCATCATCGGTGGCGGCGTGGTGGGCACCAATGCCGCCAAAATCGCGCTGGGCTTTGGCGCCAAGGCAACGCTTTTTGACGTGAACCTGGACCGGCTGCGCGAGCTGGACGATATTTTTGGCGGGCGGCTGTATACGGTGGCGTCGAACAGCTATAACGTGGCCCAGGCTACGAGGGAAGCGGATCTGGTGATTGGCGGAGTGCTGATTCCTGGGGCGACGGCGCCAAAGGTTGTAACCCGCGCCATGGTGGCGGGAATGAAGAAGGGCGCTGTGATTGTGGACGTGGCGATCGACCAGGGCGGATGCGTGGAGACGGCGCGGCCCACCTCGCATTCCAATCCGAGCTATGTGGTGGACGGAGTGGTGCACTACTGCGTGACGAACATGCCGGGCGCGGTGCCGCACACATCAACACTTGCGCTGACGAATTCGACCTTCCCTTATGTGCTGCGTATCGCCAACCTGGGCGCGCGCGAGGCTCTGAAGCAGGATGCGGGACTGGCCGAAGGACTGAATACGTGGATGGGTGCGCTGCTATGTCGCGGCGTGGCGGAGAGCCAGGAGCGGGCATGGACAACCGCGGCGAGCATGCTTGCGTAAAGTCAGATTCCCGCCGCGGTGACGTAAAATGATCCTTCATTCGGAGGAGACCATGGAACGTCGCCAATTTCTTGCTGCCTCAATTGCAACCTCAGCTGCTGCCCTTGCCGGCAATGCTGCCGCCCAGGCCCCGGCTTCCGCCGCGCGCGAGTTCTACCAATTGCGCCGCTACACCTTGATGAGTGGGCCGCAGTTGAAGCTGACGGAGAATTACTTTGCCGACGCGCTGATTCCGGCGCTCGGGCGCATGGGGATGGGGCCTGTTGGTGCCTTCAAACTCGACTTCGGGCAGGATACGCCGACCTATTACCTGTTGATTCCTGGCTCCTCGGTGGCGACGCTCGCGGAGCTGGATTTGCAACTCGGCAAGGATGAGAATTTCCTGAAGGTGGCCGCGCCATTCTGGAATGCCACCGCGGCGGCGCCTGCGTTTCAGAAAGTGGAGATCTCACTGCTGGCGGCCTTTGAAGGCTGGCCAAAGCTGACGCTGCCGGCCTCGTCGGCAACCAAAGGCAAGCGTATTTTTCAACTGCGCACCTACGAGAGCCCGAGCAACGGCGACCACGTGAGCAAGGTGAAGATGTTCCACTCCGGCGAGTTCGAGATTTTTCTGAAGTGCGGGTTCCATCCGGTGTTTTTTGGCGATGCGCTGTTCGGCTCGCAGTTGCCGCACCTGACTTACATGCTTGCTTTTGAAAACATGACGGAGCTCGAGGCGAAGTGGGATCTGTTCCGCGACGATCCGGCATGGAAAAAGCTGTCGAGCGATCCGCGCTTTGCGTTCGACCAGATTGTGACGAACATTTCTAACGTGACGCTGAATCCGCTTGGCTGTTCCCAGATCTGAGACGGTGAAATCGCAGGCCTCTGACTGGAGGCCTGCGGCAACTCCGTTTTCGGTTCCCTATTCCCTATTCGCTGCTTCTATAATCGCCCCATGCAATTCTTCAGCGATCCTCGACGGCGCTCCGTGGCTGTGCTGGCGTTCGGGGTTCTTCTGATCTTTGCGTTCCTGGGTACTCTGCAGGCCTTCAATATCCGTGTTCTGAATCCTGTGACGGCCGGGGAGACGGTTGTTTTTACCGGGCTCACGGTTGTGGTGTTCCTGCTGCTGATGGTTCTGCTGATGCTGCTGCTCAGGAACATCCTGAAGCTGTATGCGGACCAGAGCAGCAGCGCGCTGGGGGCGCGGCTGCGGACGCGGATGGTGCTGGGCGCGACGTTGATTGCGCTTACGCCCGCGGTCTTCATGTTTCTGTTCAGTTTTCTGCTGATGAACCGGTCGATCGACCGCTGGTTTTCGCAGCCCACGACCGAGTTGCGCGAGGACTCGACGCGGGTGGTGCTGGAGTTGGCGCAATACGTTACCAGCAATGCGCGCGGCGAGGCGGAGTCGATTGCGGCCTCGGGCGCCGTTGACCGCGACATGAATACCCTGCAGGACGTGCTGACCTCGCATCGCGTGACGCTTCAGGGTGGTTTCGTGGTGATCTACGACCGAAACCGGCGCGAAGTGGCGCAGTTCGAGGCTCCACCGGCGTCGAGCGAGGCCACTCTGATTCCGTGGCAGGATCAAGGTTCGAGCGAAAGCACTGCGGTTCGTGGGCCGCTGACGTCGATTCTGCTGCCCGCCGCGCAGCATAGCGACGTGCAGGTGTTGAAAGTCGCGGGCATGGAGTATGCAGTCGGCATGGCGGCAACCCAGTCGGGCAGGATGGTGGTGGCGGCGCTGCCCATGCCGCAGGGACTGAGTCAGACCACCACGCGTATTCGCGCCGGCGCGGCTGCCTACTGGCAGCTCTTCCGCACGCGCAACAGCGTCCGCACGATCTTCTTCATGATGCAGTTGCTGATCACGGTGTTCATCTTCTTTTCCAGTTTGTGGCTGGCCATGTTTCTGTCCAAGCAGATCACGCGGCCGGTGGAGGCGCTGGGCGTGGCGATGGATGAGATCGCGGCCGGCAAATACGAACACCGCGTGGCCACGATTGCGTCTGGAGAGATGGGCGATCTGGTGCGGGCTTTCAACCACATGGCGGCAGACCTTGAGACAAGCCGACTGTTGGCGGAAAGCTCGTCGGCGCAACTCACCAAGGCTAACCAGGCAATCGAGGAGCGGCGGCGCGAGCTGGAGACGATTGTGGAGACGATACCGAGCGGCGTGGTTACGCTGGACGGATCGGGCACAGTGCTGCAGGCGAATCGCGCCTTTGCGGCGTTGATGGGCCTGCGGGAAGATATTTCGCTGGCGGGAGAGAAATTTGAGACGCTGCTTCCGGCGGAACTTGCGGAAGACATGACCGGGCTGATCCGGCGCGGTCAGCGCATGGGCGCTGCATCGACTGAAATTGAATTTCAGGCTCGAGGCAGGAGTATTCATCTGGCCATTACCAGCGCACGGCTGGAGCTGACGCGCGGACAGACAGGCAACGTGCTGGTGGTCGAGGACACGACCGAGTTGCTGCGTGCGCAGCGCCAGTTGGCGTGGAAGGAAGTGGCGCAGCGGGTGGCGCACGAGATCAAGAATCCGCTGACGCCGATCGCGCTTTCGGCCGAGCGGATTGGCAGGCATCTCGATCGCGGGCAGCCAGATTCAATGAACGTGATCCGCAAGTGCAGCGAGGTGATTCTGGCTTGCGTGGGAACATTGCGGACGCTTGTGGATCAGTTCTCCGCGCTGGCGCAGTTTCCCGCGCCGCAGCCGCGCGTCTGCGACATCAATCGAGTTACCGAAGAAGCCCTGGCGTTGTTTTCCGGCCGTTTGGAAGGGATCACGGTGCAGCGGAATCTGGAGGCTGGGCTGCCCACGGTGCTGGCCGACCCCGATGCCTTGAGGCGTGCGCTGGCCAACCTGATCGACAATGCCGCCGAGGCGATGCAGGGAAGTCTGCTTCGCGTGCTTGGCATTCGGACCGCGCTCAGTGAAGACGGCGGAGCTGTTGAGATTACCATCTCAGACACCGGGCATGGGCTGACGGATGAGATCCGCGAACGGCTGTTCTTGCCCTTTTACTCCACAAAGCATCGTGGCACGGGTCTGGGTTTGTCGATTGCGGCCAAGATTGTGCAGGAGCATGGAGGGTCGATCCGCGCCGAATCTAACAGTCCCAAGGGAGCGCGCTTTCTGCTGCGGCTGCCGCTGATGGAGCAGGAAACGCCGCCCGGCGGAGCTGTGCTTGAAGGCAAAACCGAAAATGCCGTGAAGGGATTGACCTCGTGAATCACATTCTGGTGGTAGACGACGAAGCGGAGATACGGACATCGCTCGAAGAGATTCTGCGCGAGGAAGGCTACGGCGTGGCCGGTGCGGCAACCGCTGCCGAGGCTATGGTGCTGCTGCAGGATGCACCGTACGACGTGGTGCTGCTGGATATCTGGCTGCCGGACCGCGATGGGTTGGAGGTTCTGGGGGATGTGCGCCAACTGGCTCCCGAGATGCGGCCGGAGGTGATCATCATCAGCGGACACGGCACCATTGAAACCGCCGTGAAGGCTACCAAGCTTGGCGCCTACGATTTTCTTGAGAAGCCGCTCTCGCTCGACCGCACGCTGATTGTGGTGAAGAACGCCGTGGAGGCGCGGCGGCTGCGCTCGGAGAATCAGGAGTTCAAGCGTCAGTTCAGCGTCAGCTCGGTGCTGACCGGGGAGAGCGTGCCGCTGAAGGCCCTGCGGCAGCAGATCAAGCTGATGGCGCCCACTAACGGACGGGTGCTGATCTACGGCGAATCGGGCACGGGCAAGGAGCTGATCGCTCGCTCAATTCACGCCGAGAGTCTGCGCCGCGACCGCGTGTTTGTGGAGCTGAACTGCGCGGCCATTCCCGAGTCGCACATTGAGGCGGAGCTTTTTGGCTATCGGCATGGCGTTCAACCGGGCGGACCGCCGGAGCAGCGCGGAACGCTGGAGCGCGCCGACGGAGGGACTTTGTATCTGGATGAAGTGGGCGACATGAGCCTGAAGACGCAGGCCAAGATGCTGAGCGCTCTCGACGATCAGATGTTTACACCGGTGGGGGGTACGCAGCCGTTGCGCGTGGACGTGCGGCTGATCGCCTCAACCAACAAGGATCTCGAAGAGGAGATTGCCAAGGGCAACTTTCGCGAAGACCTGTTCTACCGGCTCAATGTTGTGCCTTTTTTTGTGCCGCCGCTGCGCGAACGCAAGCAGGATATTCCGCTGCTTGCGCGTGAGTTTCTGGCCGAGTTCGGCCGACAGTACGGACGCGCGCGCATGGAGATCAGCGAAGAAGCGCTGGCGACACTGGCTCTCTACCACTGGCCAGGCAACGTGCGCGAACTTAAAAATGTGATCGAGCGGGTCATGATCCTGAATCCCCGCGCGCTGCGCATCGAGCGCAAACACCTGCCGCCGCTGACGCACAAGGCGGGCACGCGGTCGACTGAAGAATTTTCGAGCCTGCAGCAGGCGCGCGACGCTTACGAACGCGAATACATACTGAAGAAGATAGAAGAGGCGCGGAATAACATCAGTCACGCCGCCGAACTGCTGGGGCTTGAACGCAGTCATCTTTACCGCAAGATGAAAGCGCTGGGCATCAGTGTGCGCGAATAGAAAGCAACGGCACAAGGCCGCTGCGTCCGACGTTCGATCCTGAATCCTCCCATGCGGAGACAACAAACAGGCTGATCTTGTTTATCGCCGTCGGTCGAAAGAGAGCCTGCCCGCGCCAAGACACGCAATCGCAATCAACCCCAGCAACATGCAGAAGTCTGTGCGGCCTTCATGCATGGCCGCCCAGAATCCCTGCTTGTGCAGCAGGGGAACCTTGGTGGTCGCAATGGCGACGCCGATGGTGATGAGCAGCGGAACGACCGCGTAGAGGGTTGCGATTCCGAGGATCAGCATCGATCCACAGACGATCTCCACCACGCCGACAAACGGCCCTGTGAAGTGCGGAAAAGGGATGCCGATCTTCGCGAAGCGGCCCCAGCCCAGTGTTTCGGGAAAGAGGAACTTCTGAATTCCCTCCGAAAGAAAAACCCAGCCCACGAGCAGGCGGAGAAGAAGCAGTCCGCAACTGACGCGCGTACCCGATGTCGCTGAAGCTGCCATCAATCCTCCGGCGAGAGCGCGCATTCACTCCGCACAGGCTCCTCGCACCGACTGACCGGAATTGTAGCACCGGCCTGATTCAATAGGGCGCCAGGACGTTGCCGATTCGCTCTATTTGGTTTCAACGCTCGTCCGACTGCTTCAGAATTGGTCCCAGCGAACCGGGATTGTCCGGCGTGGATGGATCCACGCGGAAGTCCCACACCGACTGGTTGATATCGGATGCGGAGAGAATCTCAACCAGTGCATACTCGCCGATGGTGAGTTTTTGCTCGGGTTGGATGCGGAGCCAGTGCTTGCCGGGCAGCACCTCAACTTTGGCCGGAATCACGTTTTCATCCTGAGTTACCTTGCCGGTCGGGCTTACGCGGACCGCGCCGACGATGCGTACGGCCCTGCGCTCGTCAACGCGAACAATAGCAAAGCCGGACTTGGCTGAGTGCGCGCCGTGCTTGCTGTCCTTGTCCGCGCTGGCGTGGCTGGTGTCGATGGTGACAGCATGTGAAAGCACTGGCTCAACATCGTCGCTGACGTTGAGCGAGAGATAGATTGCAGGATCGTTGACATGCAGATGAACCTTCGCGTGCGTACCGTCGAGTTCGAGGTTTGCCTTTGATGCGGCCAGCGGATTGAGCACGCTGACGCCGTGGCGGTTCTTCGAGTTCATATTGAGGTCGACGGGCGTGAGTTCGACCAGTTCCGGCGTGCCCTGAAAAGTGTCGAGCGCAAAGACGCCATCTTCATCGGGCAGTTCCAGGCCTTTGGCAACCTCGGGCATGCGGGCTTCTTGCAGGGCGCGCTCTTCGGTCTCTTCTTTGTCGATGTCCGCGGCCTCTTTCATCGCCGGCGAGGGCTCTTCACCAGTTGGCGTCGCATGATCCCTCTCCCACTTGCGCGTAGCGTCCCAGTCCACCAGCTCGACGGGCATCTCCTCCCAGTCGCCGCGCTCCAGGGAAAGGTAGCGCACGCGATCGCCGGCGATGTTGTACTCGCGCACTAACTGGTAGGAGCCGTCCTTGAGGATGAGGCGATGGTTTTTGGCCAGGCCGGGCGCGTCGGGCTTTAAAACGAGCGGCGTCTGCTTCTGGCCGTTTGAGGCCGATTGCGCTCCAGCCAGGGGCGTCGCCAGCAGAATGGATGCCGCGAAAACAATCATGATGCGGCATTCATTGCCAGCGCGCATTGGAGGGAGTTTGCTCATCGCACACAGTTTAGACGAGCCGGCATCCCTGGTGTTGCAGTCCGGTGGCAGCGAAAGTTCAGGGCGGATGCGCAACCGTATTTGGCTCCTATGCGTCCAATTTTGTGTATCCTTGAAGCAAGGGCCGATTTTTGACTGGATTCAAGACCCAATTCCGCAGTGATCGCCGCGCCAAGTCACGTACTTTGCCGGTAATAGGTATATTGTGTCTTGTTCTGATGGCCCTGCTGACCGTGGCCCAGGTAGCGCACGTTCACCCAAACGAAGCCGCTGCCGACCATTGCCCGCTGTGCATCTCCATGCACTCCGCGGCTCCGGTCACTTCGGCGTCTGCCGCTGCGGTTGTGCTGGTTCAGGTTGGAACTTCCACACCTGTTTTCCGAGTGCGCGCGATCGCTCGGAACTGGCATCCCAAGCTCTTCACGCGTCCCCCTCCCGCCGCTTGCTAGAGCATCTTTTCCTAGTTTCCTATTCTGTAATTTTTCGCTGCGGCTGCCCCCACCCGATAACCGGCCGGGAAAAGTTGGCGCAACCGAAAGAGCAAGCGCGATGGAACGGTGAAAAGTGCTCTCGATGCCCAGAAGATGCTGCGGAGGCGTAAGCCGCGGCCTTCATTCCGCACTTTTCAGCCATCATGAGGAGATTATCCCTATGCCGTTTATACGCGGCGTTATTTTTCGCATTCTTCCCCTTGCCGCTCTGGTTTTTGCGGCGCTTTCAGTTCCAGCGCAAAGCGGCAATGCCGGCGCCGTGCGCGGCACCGTCACCGACCCAAGCGGCGCCGTGATTCCAGACGCTTCGGTTCACCTGACCAACGATGTCAGCGGATTCGACCGCACCGCTTCAACCGATGCTCTCGGTCAATTTGAATTCCCTAACGTTCCGTTCAACACCTATCGAGTTCAAGTGTCTGCCCCTGGCTTTGCGCCTTTGAGTCAGAGTTTAGGCATTCAGTCAGTTGTCGGAACCAGCCTTAAACTGATCCTGCAGATTGCCGGCTCTTCTCAAACCGTGACTGTGGAGTCAACCGGCGACATGGTTGAAACCGACCCCACCTTCCACACCGACGTGGACCGCGACATGTTCATCAAGGTACCGATGGAGAGCCAGTCGTCTACTCTGAGTTCCCTGGTTACGGAGACCACACCCGGTGTATCGGCGGATTCGAATGGGCTCTTCCATGGGCTCGGCGATCACGCGTCCAACTCGTTTTCAGTGGATGGCCAGTCGATTACCGATCAGCAGAGCAAGGTATTCTCCAATCAGTTGCCTTCTAATTCGATTCAATCCATTCAGGTCATTTCCGGCGCGCCGCCGGCCGAGTACGGCGACAAGACCAGCCTGGTGATCGTGGCGACTACGCGCTCCGGGCAGGGAATCACCAAGCCTACCGGCAGCGTCAGCAGTTCCTATGGCTCCTTCGGGTCCGCGACGGGCGCGGTCGATTTGTCTTATGGCGGCAAAAACTGGGGAAACTTTATTGAAGTAGATGGCTTGAATACCGGGCGCTTTCTCGATCCGCCGGAGTTTACCGTCTTCCACGACAAGGGCAACGAGCAGAATATTTTTGATCGCGTGGATTACAGCTATACGCCGGTCGACTCGCTCCACCTGGATCTCAATTACAGCCGGTCGTGGTTTCAGACACCTAACTCCTACGACAACCTCAATGTAAACAATGTGGTGAGTGGAGGCGCCGGCGCCGCGCCCGTGTTTGCCAACGTGGGCGATACTGACCAGCGCTCGAAGATCGGGACCTTCAATATTGCGCCCACCTATACGCGGATTATCAATAACAATGCGGTGCTGAACGTGGGAGCTTTTGTCCGCAAGGATAACTACAATTACTATCCCAGCGGCAATCCTCTGGCCGACCTGGGGCCGGCGAACCTGCAAACTTCTTCAATTTCTCAGAACCGCACGCTGACCAATACTGGCATTCACTCGGACTTCTCGTATGCGAAGGGAATCCATAACTTCAAGGCTGGCGCGCAGTACGAACAGACTTTTCTGCGCGAGCGTGATGCACTGGGCGTTGTGGATGCCGTTTACAATGCGCCGTGCGTGGATGTAATCAGCGGCGCTCCATTGCCTGGATATTCCAGTCCATCGCAATGCCCTGGCGGCTCGGCGGGCCAGAATCCTAACTACCAGGCTGTGCTTGCGCCCTACGACTTTACGCGCGGTGGTGCTTATTACAACTTCTTCGGCCACGCCGACGTGAAGGAACTGGCGCTCTATCTTCAAGACGAGATGAAGGTCGGTAACTGGGACCTCAACCTGGGACTGCGCGAGGACGTCTACAACGGCCTTACCGCGGCGAACCAGACCGAGCCCCGCGTGGGCATCTCGTACAATATCAAGCAATCCGGCACCGTGCTGCGGGTTTCCTATGCGCGCACGCTCGAGACGCCGTTCAATGAGAATCTCGTGCTTTCGAGCAACGGTTGTTCGGACCCCGTTCTCGCGCCGCTGCTCAACTGCACACCCGGAGTTTCAGGAACGCTCGATCCCGGTTATCGCAACGAGTTTCACGCCGGATTTCAGCAGGCCTTCGGCACGTGGGCAGTGGTCAGCGGAGAATATATCTGGAAGTACACCCACAACGCCTTCGACTTCAGCGTACTGGGCAACACGCCTATCACCTTCCCCATCGACTGGCACAACTCAAAGATCCCGGGCTATGCGATGCGCGCGGATATGCCGCAGCACCACAACTTCAGCGCGTACTTCATCGCATCTTCGGTGTCTGCGCGGTTCTTTCCGCCGCAGGTGGCTGGAGCCGGCGCCACTCCGCAAACCGGCGGCGCTCCCTTCCGCATCGATCACGACGAGAAGTTCAACCAGACAACTCATATCCAATACCAGATCGGCAAACGCGGCCCCTGGGCTGGAGCGAACTGGCGCTACGACTCCGGTATGGTTGCTGGTGCTGTGCCATTTGCGGTCAACGATACAACACCCGTCGATTTGAGCGGTCTTACTTTCAATCAGCAGGCCCAGGCCGGCCTTACCTGCAACGGAGTGGCAGCAACGCCCACGGCGGGCTTCCAGTCTTGTGCGCCGTCGCAATACTCTTCGTCGCTGGTCAGCATTCCCGCGCCGGGCACCGAGAACGCTGACAAGAACCCGCCGCGCATTGCACCGCGCAACCTGTTCGACGTGAATATCGGGCAAGACAACCTCTTCCGCGCCGATCGCTACAAGGTTGACCTGACCGTGACGGCAATCAACGTGACCAACAAGTACGCGCTGTATAACTTCCTCTCCACCTTCAGCGGCACGCACTATGTCACTCCGCGCGCGCTGACGGCGAAGATTACATTTAATTTCTAAACCAATGCCGAGGTGTCCCATCCTGGCCGCATTTCATCGCAGCCGGGGTGGGATTCCACAATCTACGAGCCTGCGCCCACCGCTCGCAGGTAAGCCGCGTAAATCTCATCTCCAAAGCACGCAAAGATCACCTGCTCGACGTCGGGGCCTTTCTCCAATTCCGCACGCGTTTCCCTCACCGCAATTTCGACAGCCTTCTCAACCGGAAAGCGATAGACGCCGCAACTGATGGCAGGGAAGGCCAGAGTGCGCAGTCCGTGCGCGCGCGCTAGGGCAAAGCAGGAGCGATAGCAACTGGCCAGCAAATCCGGCTCACTGCGATCGCCCCCCGTCCAGACCGGGCCGACAGTGTGGATGACGTATTTGGCGGCCAGTCGATAACCCTTGGTCAGCTTTGCGTGGCCTGTGGGGCAGCCGCCCAGCGTTGCGCATTCATCGTAGAGCTCGGGCCCGGCCGCGCGATGGATGGCCCCGTCGACACCTCCGCCGCCCAGCAGGGTGGAGTTGGCCGCGTTCACAATTGCGTCTACGGCCAGGGTAGTGATATCGGTTTTGAGAATCGAGATTCTGTCCTTCATGGTGCTCTGGCTTCCGAAAGCATGGTAGTCCAGGTGCATCTTCCCGGCAAGTGGGACAGACTCCTGGATGGCTTCCAGAGCCACCGGCAACCTGTTCACCGTCCCACCTGTATAAGTGCAAAGCAAGGCAATGAAAAAAGGCCTCTTATTGTGAGTTGTTTCCTTGCTTTCCTCAGGCTCGCGAATTTTTCATTCCCTGCGCGCCCAAAATTCTGCCATACTTGATTGTGCCCACCAGGTACGTCCAATCACAACTATCCAAGAGTGAGGTTGCACAGATGTCGGCAAAGTATGTCTTTGTGACGGGCGGAGTTGTGTCCAGTTTAGGTAAGGGTTTGGCGGCAGCTTCCATCGGCTGCCTGCTTGAGAGCCGCGGCTTGCGCGTGAACATGATGAAATTCGACCCCTATCTGAATGTCGATCCGGGGACCATGTCGCCCTTCCAGCACGGCGAGGTTTTTGTGACCGACGACGGCGCGGAAACCGATCTGGACCTGGGCCACTACGAGCGCTTTACCCATGCGCCGCTGTCGCGCGACAACAACCTGACCACCGGGCGCATCTACGAGCAGATCATCCTCAAGGAGCGGCGGGGCGACTACCTGGGCAAGACGGTGCAGGTAATTCCGCACGTCACCAACGAGATCAAGAATGCGATGCGCAAGGTTTCGGCAAATGGGGCAGACGTGACCATTGTCGAGATCGGCGGCACGGTGGGCGACATTGAGTCGCTGCCGTTTCTTGAGGCCATCCGGCAGATGCGCCAGGAGATCGGCCGCGAAAACACGTTGTTCGTGCACCTCACGCTGGTGCCATGGATTGCGGCCGCGCAGGAGTTGAAGACCAAGCCAACGCAGCACTCGGTCAAGGAATTGCTTTCGATCGGCATTCAGGCCGACATCCTTCTCTGCCGTTCAGACCAAGCCCTGCCGCGGGAGATGAAGCAGAAGATAGCTCTGTTCTGCAACGTGGAAGAGCGCGCGGTGGTTGGTGCGACGACCGTGGCCTCCATTTACGAGGTGCCGCTCCATTTTGCTGAAGAGGGTCTGGACGCACTGATTCTGAAGTACCTGCACATTGACGCCCCCGAGGCCGACCTGAGCAAGTGGAAAGATCTGGTCTACCGCTGCTATCACCCCAAAGACGAAGTGCACATCGCCATTGTGGGCAAGTATGTGGAGTACGAGGACAGCTATAAGTCGCTGAAGGAAGCTTTGACGCACGGAGCCATCTCGCAGAATCTGAAACTGAAGATTACCTGGATCGAGGCGGAGGGACTCGAGTCGAAGAGTCCCGAGGACCGGAGCTATGAGTCTCAGTTGGAAGGATTCGATGGAATTCTTGTTCCCGGCGGCTTCGGCAAGCGCGGCATCGAGGGCATGTTGAACGCCATTCGCTATGCGCGCGAGAAGCAGGTTCCCTACTTCGGAATCTGTCTCGGCATGCAGACGGCGTGCATCGAGTTTGCGCGCAACGTGTGCGGATTGAAGGACGCCAACTCCAGCGAGTTCGACCCCGCCACCCAGCACCGCATCATCTATAAGCTGCGCGAGTTGCTCGGTGTGGAAGAGATGGGCGGCACCATGCGGCTGGGCGCCTGGACCTGCATCCTGCAGGAGGGTTCACTGGCGGCCAGGGCTTACGGAGGCGCAACCGAGATCAGCGAACGGCACCGGCACCGCTACGAATTCAATCGCGAGTACGAGGCCCTCTTGACCGGCGGCGGCTTGCGGCTGAGCGGCACCACTCCCGACGCGACCTATGTTGAGATTGTCGAAATCCCCAGCCATCCTTTCTTCCTCGGCTGCCAGTTCCATCCCGAGTTCAAGTCAAAGCCGCTGGAGCCGCATCCGTTGTTCCGGGAGTTTGTAATTGCCAGCTACCAGAACCGCCAGCACCACGAGCAGCCCGAAATCTCCGTAAAAGAGCAAGTAATCCAGTAATTTTCAACGAACATCGGGAAGCCCCAGGTCGTCCGCCGTGGTGGAGGAGGCCTGGGAATCCTACCCTCCGCGCCCACCCCCCCGGTTCACCCCCCTGACCAGCCCACGAAGAGTGTTACTTCTCCTGTATCCCCTGCTATTGACAACCCCACTTGCCGGGTCTAATGTTTGTTGGTTTTTGTATGGAGGAATTGAGCCTATGGCGTATTTTCAGTTACAACCCGCGGAGATAGATCTACAGCAGTTGGCAGAGAAGTATTGGGAAGAGGCAGGCGAACGAGAGCGGACGCTGGAAGCGGCCGCTTATGAGGCGGGCGAAGCGATTCGCAACGGCGAGTACACGCTGCCCAACCTGGAGACCATAATTCGCTGGAAGTCCGAGCGGATGGTCCATTATTTGATTGGCAACAGCAGCGAGAACATCCGGGCTGCGCTTGCGGTGGCGGCTTCGCCGAATGCATCGGTCGAGGCGGCCGTGAACGCGCTCACCGGACTGCGCGGCGTTGATATTTCCATTGCTTCGGCGATTCTGGCCGCAATTTATCCGGAACGCTACGCGGTGCTGGACTATCGCGCCCTGGAGGCGCTGGGGCACGCGCGCCACGACGTGCGATTTTATGCCGAATACATTGCCGCTCTCAGGCAGCTGGCCGAGTGCGGCATCGTAAAGCCGCAGGGCGATCACCCGGCCCCTACGGCGCTTCATGCGCTGGAGCGCGCGCTGTGGGAGTGGTCTCGGACTCATGCCGAGGAGTTGGCGCACCAGTGAGGTCTACCTCGGCGTCAGAGGTGTCCGGCAGGGTAAAATCGGCTTCGTGAGCAACTCATTTGAGATCGGGCCGGTGCAAGTGGGCACGGGCCGGCTTTTCCTGATTGCCGGTCCGTGCGTCATTGAGAGTGAAGCCCATGTGCGCACGACGGCGGACGCCCTGCAACGCATTACGGCCGACTTGGGAGTGCCTTTTATCTTCAAGGCCAGCTACGACAAGGCCAACCGCACCAGCGTGAAGAGCTTTCGGGGCCCGGGCCTGAAAGAGGGCACACGAATTCTGGGAAATTTGGCACGGGAGACAGGGCTGCCTGTACTCACCGACGTGCACGAACCTGGTCACTGCGAGGTAGTGGCCGAGGCGGTGGACGTGTTGCAGATTCCGGCCTTCCTGTGCCGCCAGACCGATCTGCTGGTGGCTGCTGGAGAGACTGGCCGCGCCATCAACATCAAGAAGGGCCAGTTTGTGGCGCCGTTGGATATGGCGCACACGGTCGAAAAGGCGCGGTCAACGGGAAACGGGCGCGTGTTTCTTACCGAGCGGGGTTCGAGCTTCGGCTATAACACGCTGGTGGTGGATTACCGCTCTCTGGCAGTAATGCGCACGCTGGCGCCGGTGGTTTTTGACGGCACACACTCGGTGCAGCAGCCTTCGGCGGGCAACGGCGTGAGCGGCGGGCAGCCGGAGTTTATTCCGCTGCTGGCGCGGGCCGCGGTGGCGGCGGGCATCGACGGACTGTTTCTTGAAGTGCACGACGACCCGGCCAATGCCAAGTCGGACGGAGCCAATGCGCTGGATCTGAAGCTTCTGAAGCCGCTGCTGGAAAAGCTGCTGGCGATTCATCAAGCTGCGAGCTAGACCATACGCCTCTGCCTCTTACCAGACCGTGAAAGCAACCAGAACCGGCCGCCCGGCTTTACCATCAATCACGTCTGTTTTCAGGACCAACTCCAGGTTCTTGTTTTGCCAGCCCGCAGGCACATGCTGCGCAATTTGCTCCAGATATTGCGGCGTTGCGACAAAAGAACTTGCGGCTTCGGTTCCAAACGGTCCGATGCCCGCAATGACCATGACAGGCCCTTCAGTCGTTGAATCATGGAACCGCGCAATAATTGCGTAATCTGTGGAAACACTGGTGAAAGGCTTATCGAAGTCGATACTCCAGGCTGTATTCTGCGGGTTTTTTGTGTCCAGAACCTGTGCCAGTGGGCCCGGCGTGAAATGAAATCTGAGTGGGGTGACCAGGCGCATCGTCCACGCATTATTCGTTGCTCCGATCAAAATCAAGGGGCGTGAGCGGATGTCTGTCAGGCTGGTTTCTGTATCTTCCTTGACATCGTAGCTGCTGCCGTTTTGCCGCAAAACACCCACCAGGTTGGCCAGTGCAGTCGCGATTGCAAGGGAGACGTGATGACGCGGTCCCGTCATGTAATCAAAAAAACTGGTCTCCGCCGTCTCGGGGCCAAATTTATTGGGATGGCTGGTTCCCACGACGATGAGAACAGGTCTTGCCGAGTTGAAGAGAGGTCCCCATAGTTTGTCACTTGCGGTGAGCGTTGGAGCGGAAAATCTGCGGTATGAGTAGGCGCCAGCAATAATGGCGGCCACCAACAGCCCAACCAGACTGATAGCAATCGCAAGACTTCGACGTCGGCCAAAATCTGAAAAGTGGCCCGAATTGGTGCGGCGGTCATCTTCCAATCCCTGTTGTTCACCCGCCGCGCCTTCGTTGCGTAACAGAAATTCAGGCACGTAGGAACCGAGCGGCAGTTCAATCTGCAGCCGCGCGCCTTCGCCATTCTCGTGATAGTACTGGGCGATCCGTTTGCGCACTTCGCTGGCACTGAAGCGGACGACCGGATCGGCGCTGGTGTCGTAATCGGGAGGGCGGCCAAAGACTTCAACGCCCAGCGTGCGTTCTTTTAAGTCGGCCGCGCGGCCTTCCACGGCGGCGCGGACGATGTACTTGAGCAGCGCTGGATAGCGCTTGCTTCCGCGAAAGTGGTAACTGGCCAGAATCGCATCCAGCTCGTTCATCACCAGTTCGCGGTCAGCCTCGGAAACCGGCGTCCAGTGCTCCGGAAGATGCGTGCCTGTAGACATGTATGGGTCCGATTACTCCAACAGGGGCGTAGCATACACCCCTTGAATCGTGACTGTCACGGAGAATTCGGGGTACGCATGGCGATAAGTACGCCATAATTTGTTCGTGACTCGAACATTATTAATCTGTTTTTTATGTGATAGATAGATAAAAATTTCGCTAAAAAACGCCCTGTAATATACGGTATCAACCTTGCGTGAGGAGCATGCGGAGGGCCAGAATTCACAGGGTTTGATTATCCATTTTTCTCGGCGATCAACGGTGAGTGGACACGAGTGCAGGAGAACGTGTGTCACGCACTTGCGGCTGGATACTTGAGGATTTCGGATCCTCTTTGTGTTTACCGGAACCCGGTATCGCTGCACAAGCAGCGACGGGTTTGAGCTACCCGGTAGGCGCAAGGAGCATTGTCCTCTTCCCAGGGGTAGGAAGAGCATCTACAGCCTGCGCGTCCAGCATTGGGCGCAGCAAGGCAGAACTCAAGGGTTGTGCGGTGAAAACGTTGTGCAGCCGCGCGGCCCGAAACCTGAATCAATCTTGGAGGCACCATAATGACGCTACAAAAAATGATGAGACCCATTATCGGGTACATGTTCGTCCTGCTTGTGCTTGGGTTCTCCCACGCACTTATGGGGCAGGCCGTTAACGGCACGCTGCTGGGAACGGTGACAGACACCACCGGCGCGGCCATTCCCAATGCCAAGGTCACAGCCACGCTGACATCCACTGGCGGGACCAGCGTATCGGCAACCAACGCAAGCGGCAACTACACGTTTCCAAATATGCAACCCGGCATCTATACCATTTCCGTCGATGCAACGGGATTCAAGAAGGCAGAGCAGCAGAACATCAACCTGCTCGCTAACACCTCTCCCCGCGTGGACGTCACGCTCCAGCCAGGCAACGTGTCCGAGACCATCGTTGTAACCACGGCGCCCCCGGTGCTGCAAACCGATCGAGCCGACATCAGCACCAAGATCGAAGCGACCAGCCTGATCGAATTGCCGCTGACCACGAATCGCAACTACCAGTCGCTGCTCAATCTTGTGCCCGGAGTCGCTCCGGCAGTCTTCCAGCACTCGCAGTTCTTCAACGCGGCCGATTCCTTGCAGGCTGAGGCCAACGGCATGCCCCGGCAGGGCAACCTGTACCAGATTGAAGGCATCGACGACGACGAGCGCACCGGCCTTCTGCAGATCCTGATTCCGCCGGCCGAGGCGATTCAGGCCGTAGACGTCTCGACCAACAACTATGACGCCGAACTGGGCCGCGCGGTCGGCTCCGTCACGAACGTCACCCTCAAGTCCGGAACCAGCCAATATCACGGTTCGGCCTTCGAGTTCATTCAGAACAACGCCGTCAACGCCCGCTCCTACTTTGCCGGGCCACTCGGCCACCTGTCGTACAACTACTACGGCGGCAGCATCGGCGGGCCCATCATCAAGGACAGGCTCTTCTTCTTTGGCGACTTTCTCCGCACAGACGATCACGAAGCCATCGGCAGCACCTTTACCATTCCCGATGCCCGTTATTACACCGTCAATGGCAGCGGAAACATCGATCTGAGCGCCGCTCTGGTCTCCGGCAAGGGGCAGATTTACGACCCTGCCACCGGCGATGGTACAACCGCGCATCCGCGCACGCCGTTTGTCAACAATCAGATCCCGATCGGCAGGGTGAATCCGGTCTCGCTCGCCATTCTCCAGGGCATCAATGCGGCGGCGGCAAAGTACGGAACATTGAACAGCACCAAACCCCTCTCAGCCCCAACAAACAATTACACCACCAATCTGCCCTTCACGAAGGCATCAAACAGTTACGATGTGAAGATCGATTACACACCCTCCGAAAAGAACCACCTCAGCGGCCGGTTCAGCTATCAGAACAACTCGATCTTTCAAGCACCCGCGTTCGGAGCCTTCCTTGGCGGCCCTGCTGGCGGCGGCTTCGAAGCTCAGGGCACCCAGAACACCTACAACACGGGCGGCAACTTCGACCATGTCTTTTCGCCGACCTTCTTTACCGAAGCCCGCGTCGGTGTCGCCCATCTTCGCAACACGGCGCTGCCCATCGACTACGGAACCAGCGACGCGAGCACAATTGGTATCCCCGGTGTAAACATCTCCGGGCAGCCCTTTACCTCTGGACAGGCGCAGATCACCCTCAACGACGGCTTCTCGAGCCCCCTGATGGGTTACGTTAACTCCCTGCCATGGATCAGGGCCGAAGCCAACATCGATTTTGTGAATACATGGACCAAGGTCAAGGGCAACCACACCTTCAAGTGGGGCATGGACCTCCGGCGCGTGCGTGACGATCTGTTGCAAGATCAGACTTTCGGTCCGCGCGGTGCATTCACCTTTTCAGCTAACCAGACTTCGGAAGCGGGCGCCAGCACCAACGCGATCAACGATGTTGCCAGCTTCCTGCTCGATCAGCCCAGCCAGACGGGCCGCGATCTGAATACATTCTTCCCCTGCTACCGGCAGTGGTGGTTCTTCGCCTTTGGCGGCGACAAGTGGCAGGCCACACCCAAGCTGACAGTCGATCTCGGGCTGCGCTGGGAGTTTTATCCGCCCGCTACTCCGAGGATTGCCGGTGGCTTCTCGAACTACAACCCAACCAACAACACCTTGGTTCTTGCCGGCCTGGGCAGCAACCCCTCCAACCTGGGCATGCAGACCCAATACAAGTACTTCGCTCCGCGCACCGGGTTCTCCTACCGCGTAAGCAACGATACGGTCGTCCGTGGCGGCTTCGGCATCAGCTATACGCCGTTCCCGGATAACACCTATGCGTACAACTACCCGATCCGCGCTAACAACAGCTATCAGCCCGCGGGCGCTTCCGCATACACGCCTGCCGTTCTTGCCGATGGCGTGACAACGGCAACCTTCCAGGCTGGCTTTCCGGCGCCGGTTCCGGTTGTGATTCCTTCCAATGGAATCATCGCGGCCAGTACCCCCGCGCTGATCAGCCAGGTTTACTATTACATCCCACAGAATTACAAGAATCCTTATGCCATGTCGTGGAACGTGGCTGTGCAGCAGGCATTCAAGGGCAACTATTCGCTCCAGATAGCCTATGTGGCCAATCATGGCACCCGCATCTCCGGCGCGCAAAACATCAACCTACCCAGCACGTATGGCGGCGGCAACGCTTCCCTTCCGCAGAATTCCACCGCGTTCACTGGCGGCGCCACCGGGCGCACGGCGGCTACCAATCAGTACTTCCTGGGCTTCTCCTCGAATTACCAGTCGCTGCAAACCCAACTGACCAAGCGCTATTCAAACGGTCTCTCCTTTACCTCCGCTTTCACATGGGGCAAGGGACTCAACTACATCAGCGGTGATGACGGCGGCCTCACATTCTTCATCAACTGGCGCAGGAACTATGCTCCAACCGACTTCGACCGCACCAAGAACTTTGAGCAGAGCTTTACCTATGCCCTGCCCGCTGGCCGCGGCCACGCTCACTTCAACTCCGGCGTTGGGGATGCGGTTCTTGGAGGGTGGAAGATCACCGGAATCCTTTCCATGGTCTCCGGCTTGCCATTTACGGTTACCGCAAATGGAGGTACCTTGAACACGCCGGGAACCACACAGACTGGAAGCATCAACGGCGGCCTGCAGGTGGTTCACGGCATTGGGGCAGGCAATCAGTGGTTCAACACAACCAATTTCTCGCAACCCGCCGGCTGTCCTGGGTCCACAACGCCGTGCCCAATCCCTGGCCTGGGCAACACCGGAAGGAACCAGTTCCGCGGCCCCGGATACATCCAGGACAACTTCTCTCTTTCCAAGAAGTTCACCGTCTATCGTGAACTGGCGCTGGAAACTCGCATCGATGCGGTGCAGTTGAGCAACACGCCTCAGTTCGGCCAGCCCAACGGCAGCATGACTTCCTCTAACTTCGGCCAGATCACGGGCACCCTGGGCAGCGGACAGGGCACCGTGAACGGCATTGGAGGCGGCCGCTCTCTGCAAGGATCAGTGAAGTTCAGCTTCTAAGCAGGGGCGCTTTAACCGAAACACCAAAGGCTGGCCACCGCTTACTGCGGTGGCCAGCCTGTTTTGCATTGCAACGAATCGCTCAGGTCAATCTTCGTTTCAACGGTTCTGTCGCCAGCCGCAAGCTGGATCCGGCCCGACCGTCTTTCCGTTGAGCAGGAAGCAGGAAGCGCCGTCGATGTCCGTGCGGAACGTACCAACGCGGTCTGACTGAAGTTCGTCGAGCACTTCCTGGCGAGGGTGGCCGTAGCGATTGCGGAGCCCGCAGGAAATGACGGCCCACTGCGGAGCTACGCGGGCCAGAAACTCAGGACGCGTGGAAGTGATGCTGCCATGATGGCCTACTTTGAGCAGCGTGCTTTGCAGGCCGGGCTCTGCCAGCATCGCGTCCTCAATGGGAGCCTCGGCGTCGCCTTCCAAAAGCACCGAAGTTGCGCCGTACGCAACGCGCAATACGAGCGAGTCGTTGTTGGATGGCGTGGGCCCCGGCTGATAGTTGGCGAAGGGCGCCAGCACGCCAACCTGCGTGCGGCCAAACGAAAATGCCTCACCTGCGCGAAGGCTCCGCACACGCACATGCAGGATCGCCGCTTCGTCGAGCAGTTCGTTGTAGGCGCCGAAGCGAGGGTTGTTGCCCACCCACAATTCATCTGGATGGAAGTTGCGCAGCACGGCGGGCAGGCCGCCCATGTGGTCGGAGTGGGTGTGGCTGAGCGCGACCGCATCCAGGTGGCGAATGCCGCGCGCCCACAGAGCCGGAGAAACAACCTCCTCGCCAATGTCGTAGTCCTGAGGGGCCTGATGAGGTCCGCCGCCGAAGCCGCCCCCATCAACCAGCAAAGTCTTGCCGCCGGGCGTGATCAGCAGCAGCGAGTCGCCCTGGCCCACGTCAATTGCCTCGACGAGGAGCGCATTGGCGGGGTGCTGGATGGGACGCGGCGCCACTGCGGCGATCGAGGCCAGCAGCAGCGCGGCCCAGGCAAGGCGCCGCTGCCAGTGGCTGCTCGTGGTTACGCTGAGGTGGGCCAGCACGACGGCCGCGGCAAGCAGCGCGCAGAAGACTGCCGATTGCCAAAGCAGCGGCGTGGGAATGCGGAAATCTCCAAAGGCAAGCGACCCGAACAGATGTACGAGTCCCACACTGAAGTGAAGCACGAGTGCGACAGCCATGGCCGGGACCACAGCGGCAGCGGTCCACGTAACCAGCAGCAAAATCGTGATCAGCGCAGCAGGCATCAGGATCGCAAGCAGAGGGAGAATTAGCAAATTCACCGGCAGCGCAAAGATGGTGATGCGGTGAAAGTACACGGCCATGGGCAGAGTCATGGCCAGCTCAACAACGCAGGAAACTACAAGCAACTCGACGAGACGGAGACAAAAGCGCACGGTCCAGGGAAAGATTCGCCAGGCAATGCGTCTGTGCCCGGCGTCGTTCATGTGTGCGGCTGCCATGCGCAGCAGGTTGCGAAACTGCGCCAGCCGCGGCGGCAGTTTCGCGTCGATTGCAATCAGCCGCAGATCATGCGTTGCATTCAGGTATGGATGGACAGTGCCCTGGAGCAACGGGGCCGCGATTCCCGCAATGGCGACCACCGCGAGCAGCGTCATTTGCAGGCCCGCATCGAACAGGCTGCGTGGACTGACTGCGAGCAAACAAAGCGAGGCAAAGCCGATGGTGTTCAAAGGGCTGCGTTCGCGATAGACCAGGCGGCCGAGCAGGTAGAGTGTGATCATCCAAAGCGAGCGTTCGACCGGCGTGGCAAAGCCAGTGAAAAGCGCATAGGCAAACGAGGCAGCGATGGTGACGAAAGTGGCCGGAACGCGAGGCATGCGCAGGCGGCGCGTGATCCAGAAAATGAATGCCGCCACAATGGCAAGATGAAAACCAGAGACCACCAGCATGTGAAAAGAGCCGGTGCGCTCAAAGCCGGTGCGCAGAGAATGAGTAAGGAAGGTGCGGTCGCCGGCAACCATGGCGGCCAGCATGCTGGCATCGTCCTGTGTAAGGCGCAATGGCGCTGGGAGTCGGCGCATCGCCACGGGCAGAGCCATCAGGCGCGCTGTGGTCGCGTGCTGCAAGCCGCTGATGCGGCAGGCCAGAAATGTGACGGCGCTCGCGCTTCCGGCAAGACGATCGACCTGTTCGATGTTGACGCTAGCCGTGGAGGTAATGCCCTGGCCGAGCAGATAATCCTCGCGGCTCCATACGCTGGGATCGTGATAAACCTCAGGCTGCAGCAGGCGGACAGTGGCGCGGATGCGGTCGCCGCAATGAAAGGGTTGCGCGGCGGCCTGGCTCGCCGCGCCGTGCGGCCAGCGCACAGTGAGGCGAACGCCGCCTGGGATGGGAGTCTGCGCGTCTTCGGCGTCAGAGACAGTTTCAAGGCTTGCGACGTGCAGATCGATGCGTTGCGATGGTTGCTGCTCCGGCGCCGCCGTGGCTGGCTCGTCATCGTTCAGGTTCTGCTCGGTCTCGCCGCGGACTGCACCTGCATCGACCACGGTTCCTTCTACGGTGCGCAGAAGCCCGTCCGACAGCGCAGCCAACGCAGGGGCGGGCGCCGGTTGCGGCTCCATGAGGCCGCACCACGTGCCCAGCAGGCACCACAGCAAAGCCAGCGGCAGCCACACGATGCGCTGGGCGCGCAGAGCCGCCACACCGCACAGAACCGCGATCAGGCCCATCGCGGCCAGCACAAAACTGGGCCGAAACCAGAGCCATTGCGTGACCGCCACCCCAACCGCAAACAGCCACGCCGCATGGAACAAAGGCACGGCGCTCAGGCCTGTGGCGGGTTGCCCGGAGGTGGGGGAATCAATTTGCATTGTGCCCGGAAAATAAAAGAGTCTATGGGGTTCAAGCCTATCAGGAGCAGCGCAGATCAACCACTGTCTCCAGATGGAAAGTCTGGGGAAACAGGTCTGCGAGGGTGAGAGATTCGATCCTGTAGCCGCAAGCGATGAGTGCGCGAAGATCGCGGGCCAGCGTTGCCGGATCGCAGGAGACGTAGGTCAATGCGGGAGCGGCGACGCCAGCAAGCAGCGTTGTGATCTCCGCGCCGAGGCCTGTGCGCGGAGGGTCGACCACAATGAGGTCTGGCCGATCGGACCTTAGGCCTTTGCGCAGAAAGTCCAGTGTCGAAGCGCAGACAGCGGAACCGGTTGTACCGCGCAAGTTTTCCTTGAGCGCTGCAATTGCAGTGGGAGCGGACTCGACGGCGACCACCCGCGTAAAGCTTGTCGTCAACTTACGCGCAAACAGGCCAACGCCCGCAAACAGATCCCACGCAAGCGTGCCCTGCCGTCCAGCGGTTACGCGCTCAACGAGCCCGTCAACCAGCCAGCGGTTTACCTGAAAAAATGCGCCGTGATCCACTCGATAGTCGAAGCCGGCGGTGCGATAGACAAGGGACGGCTCACCCCATTGCGCGACGGTGCGCAGAGATGGTGGTGTGCGGCCATCTCCGGAGCGCCCTTCAGCGATAAGCTCAATGCCCTTGAGCGCGGGAATTCGCACTGCCATTGCCTGCGCAAAACTGGCAAAGTTGTTGATGCTGTGCTTTGCTGCGCCGGCGATGAAGACGCTGGCAAGCAGTGCAGTTTCATCCGCATTGCAGAAGAGCGAGATCTCCGTGGGGCGCAATGAAGGCCAGAGTTGCCGAGCAACTTCGGTAAATGCCTGCGCCGCTCTGACGAGCACTGGCGCTGCAATAGGACACTCGGAGATCGGAACTACCGCATGAGAACGCCGGCCTCGATAGCCGGGGTTCCCATGCGCGTCAAACGCAAGACGGATGCGATTGCGATAGCCCCACGACTGTGAATCCGCAGCGGCAAGCACTGAAATAACTTCAGGCGCTTGCACGCCGCCGCGCTCCAGCGTTTCGCGCAGGATGGCTTGCTTGAAAGCTACTTGTGTTGCGTATCCGGCGTGCTGGTAATGGCAGCCGCCGCATGCGCCAAAGTGGCTGCAGGCAGGCGCGATGCGCTCCGCCGACGCGGCAACGATTTCTTCGGTCTCTGCAGTTGCGTATCCGCGCTTGTCCTGGGCGATGCGCACGCTCGCCTGTTCGCCGGGCAAAGCTAAAGGCACAAACACAGCCTTGCCTTCGACGCGGGCCAGAAATGCGCCGCCGTATATTGGCTTTTCGATTTCGACCAGCTGCGGAGCGGAGAGCGGCTGATCGAGTCGTGTCTCACCACGATTGCGCCCTGCGGAGTGTGTGCGGCGAGGCTTCATTGCTGGCTCATGTAAAACAGGCTGAGGCGCGGCAAGTTGTAATGCACCAGCAGCTGCTTTTGAACAAACTGGCGTTCCACCTGGCGCAATTGCACCGCACCCATGCGGCTCCGATAAGGCGCAAGTTCGCGTGCCGCGTGCTCCTTGAGGCCGACGAGCAACTCTTCGTGCGTTGCGGCGGTAAGCGCAGCGAACAGCTTCTCCTCCAGCACGGTGAGCGAACGTTCCAGTGCTTCGAGATCGACATGTGCGTTTGTCTGCGTCGCCGCGCGCACTTCGGTAGCTAGCTCGCGCAGGCGGACTGCAGTCGCGGCGCAGGGCTCCGGGGCTACAGTCGCCGATTCCAGCGCGGTAGCTGCCGATTCAAGGTGAGTTGCGATGCGCTCGTGCTCAAATCCGGATTCGCTTGGCGCAGTCGCGGTCGCAGCGCTGCCGGCCGCGGCCTCGTTCAGCTCGACCGCTGCGTCCATCACCGCCTGTGCACACCAGGCCAGTCCGTTGATGCGCCTCATGCGTCCGCGCTTCTGCCGCGCCTCGTACTTGTCGAAGGCAGCGTCAATGCCGCGCAGTGCTGCTTCCAGCGGAATGCCAGCCTCCCGCCAGGTTTCAATCAGCGCCCAGTCCAGCGTTGAGAGCAGCAACAGCGAACCACGCCGCTGCTGGAAGCGATCTTCGATCTCGGTAAAGTAGTTGAAATAGTTCAGCACGGTCGCCTCAGGCGGGCCGGCTGCGCGCCCGTGCGGACGTATGCCCCGATCGGTTGCGTTGAAACAAAATGCACAGGCCGTCGATGGTGAGCCATTCGTTGATTTCGTTGATGTAGCGGGAGTCCTCGGCGATCATGCCGGCCAGTCCTCCGGTGGCAATAATGCGCGGCTGTTCGCCAAGCTCGGCAATGATGCGTTCCAGAATCCCGTCCACCAGGCCGATGTAGCCGAAGTAGAGTCCGCTCTGCAGGTGGCCTACCGTGTTGGTGCCGATGACCTTCGCGGGGCGCTTGATGTCCACGCGGCTCAGCCGCGCCGCTCGGTTGAACAACGCATCGGCGCTCAGGCCAAGGCCGGGAGCGATAGCGCCTCCCATGTACTCACCCCGCACGGAGATCACCTCAAACTTGGTCGCCGTTCCAAAGTCAACCACGATGCAGGGACCGCCATAGCGATCAAAGGCGGCAATCGAATCGGCGAGGCGATCCGCGCCCAATTCGGTTGGGTTGTCGATCAGCATCGGCATCCCGGTCTTGATGCCCGGCTCCACAAACATGGGCTCAATTTTGAAATAGGTCTCGCACACCTGGCGCAGCGTCGAGTCAACCGGCGGCACGACCGAGGCGATGATGATGTGCGTCACCTGGTTCGGAGCCATGCCGTGCATTTCAAATAGATTCACGAAGAAGACGCCGTACTCGTCCACTGTCTGCGTGCGGTGGGTGGTGACGCGCCAGTGCGCGGCCAGTTCCGGCTTCTCGCTATCCAGGCGATAAAGACCCAGGACCGTATTGGTATTACCCACATCGAGAGCTAGCAGCATCGTTTTAGTCCACGTCTCTCTGTTGATTTTGCGCCGCGCGAATGCCGCCTGTCTGCACCGTCACGGTTCCGGCGTCGGTTCGGACCAGAAGAAATCCGTGCTTGTCCAACCCCGCCGTAACGCCGCTTGAGGCCTGCGGGCCGTGCACTTCCACTGTTCGGTTGCGTACCCATGTCGAGGCCCGTTCAACGCGCACGGGAATCATCTCTTCTGCGCTTGTATCGGCGAGCGCAAGCGTCTCTCGCTCCAGCGATTCTAGCAGGGAGACGAGCAGAGACTGCCGTGAAATCGAGCGGCCAGCTTCGAGGTCGAGCGAGGTTGCGGGCGTGCTGAGCTCCGGATCAAAGGTTCGCTGATGCACGTTAATGCCGATGCCTACTACGGCAAACGCGACCGCGACGCCCTCTGTGTTTGCTTCCACCAGAATGCCGCCAGCCTTGCGGGGACCAATCAATAAATCGTTGGGCCAGCGCAGGTCGACGGTAAGTCCGGAGACAGCTCGGATCGCATCGGCCGCCGCGAGTCCGGCAACGAGGGGCAATAATGGCAGGCGCACGGCTGGGATTGGCGGGCGCAACAGAACGCTGACGTAGAGTCCTTGGCCAGCGGCCGAGTGCCAGGCGTGATCGCCGCGGCCGCGCCCGGCCCGCTGCTCATTGGCGAAGTAAACAGAGCCGTGTGGCGCACCACGGCGCGCGGCGGCCATCGCGTCATTGTTGGTTGAATCCGTCAGCGCGGAGAAATGGAGATTGCCGGTAAAGATCGTGTCAGCGAGTGAAGATTCGAGCCCGGCCAGATCGAACATTGGCTGCTTCACTCGGCCGTAATGGACATTGAGATGTCGGCGGCTTTGGCCGAGTGGGTCAGCGCACCCACGCTGATAAAGTCCACGCCGGTTTCAGCATAGGCACGGATATTTTCAAGCACGATGCCGCCGCTGGCTTCAATCGGAATCCATCTCTCGGTCTGCCCCTCGGTCTCTTTTCTGATGCGGCTGACGGCGTGCTTAACTTCCTTCGGCGTCATGTTATCCAGCAGGATGGCTTCGGCTCCATGAGTGAGCGCTTCTTCGAGCTCGCGCGGGTTGCGCACCTCCACCTGCACGCGCTGGCCCGACTTGCGCAGCGTGAGCGCGCGCGGCAGCACCTGAGGGATGCCGCCGCCGAGCGAGATGTGATTGTTCTTGATTAGAATGCCGGAAGCAAGATCGATGCGGTGATTGGTCCCACCGCCGCAGAGGACTGCGTATTTTTCAAGAGCCCTCAGGCCCGGAACAGTCTTGCGCGTGTCGAGAACGCGCGCATGGGTACCCTGAATCGCATCGGCATATTGGCGCGTGAGCGTGGCAATGCCGCTCAGGTGCTGCATGAGATTGAGAATAACCCGCTCGCAACTGAGCAGCGCCCGCGCATTGTGGCGTATGACAGCCAGAACCTTCCCAGAGTGGACGCGCACGCCGTCAAAGATCTCCGGGTGGCTGACGACTTCAAAGCGCGTTTGAGCCCCGTGGTGCACAGCATGTTTCGTATCCAGGCGAGCAAAAATTTCAAACAAGCGCGGCACCGCTCCCAGGCCGGCTACCACCAGATCCTGGCGGGCAATGATCGCCGCCGAGGCGCGCAGATCGGCGTCGATAGTCAGGTTGGTCGTGGAGTCTGCCACGGCCTGATCTTCCACCAGGGCCTGCTCCAGCACTGCGTCAATGCGGCTGCTCTTCCAATCCATAATTCAGTCGTCAGTTCTTAGTGTTCCGGCAGTGAGGAGAGTGCGGCGCGCGCATTCTCCAGCAAGAGCCTCGTCTCAGATTCCTGTTTCTTCAACCCCTCGACTACCTGCGCCGGCGCTTTGGCCAGAAACGCTTCGTTCCCCAGTTGTCGCTCCGCTGCGGCTAGACCTTTCTCATACTTGGCGATGTCTCTTGTCAAGCGTTCTCGCTCGGCGGGGACGTCGATGGTGCGCTCGTAGACAACCGCCACGTCAAAATCCGGAGTTGAGCGCTTTGACAAGCCCGCAGTGATTTGATCGGTGAAGCGCACTTCGGTGGCCCGCGCCAGGCGCTCCACAATCGCGCTGCTGGACTTTACAACGGACTTCAACCCAGCGTTCATCCGAACTTCAATGGGCGTGACGGCTTTCTCTTCAACGCCGATCTCCTTGCGCAGAGCACGGACTTCGACAATGACGCTTTGCACCACGCTCATTGCAGCCAGGGTGGCTTCGTTCGCAGTAACTTCAGCAGCCTGCGGATAGCGCGTCAGAGCGATCGACTTCGCCGGCGGATTGCCGTCGTAGACTGCATGCCAGATTTCTTCCGTGAGAAACGGCATGAACGGCGACAGCAAACGCAACGCCGCTTCAAAAACTGCCACCAGTGTCGTCAGCGCGGCTTTGGTCGCAGCCTTGTCCGCCGTCTCCTCGAAATCGAGCCGCAGCTTGACGATCTCCAGATACCAGTCGCAGAAGCTGCCCCAGAAAAATTGGTAAATCGTGTTGGCCGCATCGTCGTACCGATAGTTTTCGAGCGACTGATTGACCTTGGCCGCCGTCGAGTGCAGTTCAGCAACAATCCAGCGTTCTTCAAGCGGCGCATCTTCTGCGACCACGGGCATCTTGCCGAGCGCGGCCGGATCAACGAGGATGCCGATCTCCGCGGCCCGATCGACATTCATAAACAGAAACCGCGCCGCATTCCAAATCTTGTTTGCAAAAGCGCGATAGCCTTCTGTACGGGCCACGTTGAACGCAATGTCAGTGCCGGGCGAAGCCATGCTGGCCAGCGTAAATCGCACCGCGTCAGTTCCGTATTGCTTCACGATCTCGATCGGATCAAGGACGTTGCCCTTGGTCTTCGACATCTTCTCGCGGTTTGCATCGCGCACCAGGGCGTGAATGTAAACCTCGCGGAAGGGAACCGAATCCGCAAGCGAGCGAGGGCTGCCGTCCGGCAAGGGTACGTCGCCGGCAAACCAGCAGCCCAGCATGATCATGCGCGCAACCCAGAAGAAAAGAATGTCGAAGCCGGTCACCAGCAGGCTGGTCGGATAAAACGCGTCGAAGTCACCGCGATTCTCCGCGGCAATATTCGGCCAGCCGAAAACCGAAACCGGCAAAAGCCCCGACGAGAACCACGTATCCAGCACGTCGGTCTCCTGCATGATCTGGGCCGAGCCGCAGTGCGCGCATGCAGTGGGATCGACGCGCGCGACGGTGATCTTGTGGCACGTGCTGCAATGCCACGCCGGAATGCGATGGCCCCACCAGAGTTGCCGCGAGATACACCAGTCGTGGATGTTTTCCATCCAGTTGAGATAGGTCTTCTCATACTGCTCGGGCGTAAAGCGGATGGCCTTCTCGCCGTTCGCGTCCGGCTTGACAGCAGCGATGGCTTTGTCGGCCAGCGGCTGAATCTTGATGAACCATTGCGTCGAAAGCCGCGGCTCGACAACTGTCTTGCACCGGTCGCAGTGGCCCACGTTGTTGGTGTAGTCCTTGATAGCTGCCAGCAGGCCCTGCTCTTCGAGGTCGGCGACAATTTTCTTGCGCGCAACGTAACGATCCAGGCCTGCGTAGGCGCCCCCCTCGGCGTTGATGTGACCCGTATCGTCCATCACGTTGATTGAAGGCAGATGATGCCGCTCGCCGATGGCAAAGTCGTTTGGGTCGTGCGCGGGCGTAACCTTCACGGCGCCGGTGCCAAAGTCGCGGCTTACCCACTCGTCGAGAATCACGGGGATTTCGCGGCCAACTAGAGGCAGGTGCAGCTTCTTGCCGTGCAAATGCAGATAGCGCTCATCCTCGGGATGAATGGCCACGGCAACGTCGCCGAGCATGGTCTCGGGCCGCGTGGTGGCGACGGTGAGAAATTCGCCAGTGTCTTTACCGTTCGCATCAACAACCGGATACCGAATCTCCCACAAGTGGCCCTTGTGCTCGTCGTAGACCACTTCGAGGTCGCTGATCGCGGTCTGGCAGCGCGGACACCAGTTGACGATGTACGCGCCGCGATAGATCAGCCCTTGCTCGTGCAGCCGGACGAAAGCCTCGCGCACCGCAACCGAGAGATGGTCGTCCATGGTGAAGTATTCGCGCTGCCAATCGACCGATGCGCCGAGGCGCTTCATCTGATCCAGAATGGCTCCGCCGTAGTGCCGCTTCCACTCCCACACGCGCTCCACAAAAGGCTCGCGGCCAAGCTGCTGGCGGCTGGTGCCTTCGGTGGCCAACTGGCGCTCGACCATCATCTGCGTGGCAATGCCGGCGTGGTCTGTGCCGGGCACCCACAGCGCGCGGCGGCCAGACATGCGCCGCCAGCGCGTGAGGATGTCCATCTCCGTCTGGTTGAGCATGTGGCCCATGTGCAGCCGGCCGGTCACATTGGGCGGCGGCAGCAGAATCGTAAAGGCCTGGGCGGCCGGACCTTGGTTTTCGATGGGCGCAGTCGGCGTGGGCTGGGCGAACAGGTTTTCGCGGACCCAGTATTCGGCCCAGCGGTCTTCAATGGCGGTCGGGTCGTAGGCTTTGGGCAGGTCGTGGGGCATGGGGTTTTTCTGAGAGCGGCCCCATGGGTCTGCCCCTTGTTCAACAAGAGGTTTCGAGCGAGGGGACTACCTTTAACTTTAGCAGATTGAGGACTGTTTCACTCGCTCCACGGCATCGGAATCGGCGCTGGGGGCAAAGGAAAAGGCCGCACCGGGTGAGGGTGCGGCCTTGGCTGAATCCTGATGGTCCGCTTAGAACGGATTGAGTTTGCCCAGGCCCTTCTTCTTCTTCTTCTTGCTGGACGATTCGTCGCTCAAGTCGGTCTTGGGCTTCTTGTGCTTGCTGTTGGCCACATCGTTCGGCACGGTGGGCACTGTGCCAGACTTGATCTCGTTCACCTGCTCCGGAGCCTCGGTTGGCTTTTCAGCAGCCGGAAGAACTGTATTGACAGGACCGACTGGCTTAACCACTGCGTTGGGGTCAGCCGCGACAGGGCCGGAAGGTGCACTGACAATCTCCGCACCCACGCCCGTTCCACCACCAGGCGCTGCCATCTGGAGCGGCGCTGAGGAAGGCTGACCGGTGCGCGGCGGCTCGTTCACGCCGGTGGGGGTAGCTGCTACGCTCGGCGCCGCCGGCTTGCCCTCGTTGACGGCCGAGTTGAACAGCGCCAGGTTCTCCTTGGTGACTTCCGGTGCGAGGGTCCGCTGTGGATCGGTCAGCGTGGGTTCGCCCACGTGCACCGCTTCAACTACTGTCGGCCCGCGCTTGATAAGGCCAAGGGTCTTATCGGTAAAGTGCAGGGCCTGCCGGCTGCGCTCCTCGGCGTCGCTCTCGGCAATGGCCGCCTGGGTGGGCTCAGGAACCGGGCGGTTCATGGCTACAAGCCGGTCGCGCGCGTCTTCCACGTGAGGCGCCATGGGATAGCGGGTGATCACTTTGTCGTACGCCGCCGCGGCCCTGTCTTCATAGACAGACATCAGCCGCTCACGGATCGCTCCGGGAAGGTTGGGCGCAAGCTGAACATTGCGCGCCTCGCCGGCATAGGCGTCGCCAATAGCAAGCAGCGCCTGGTCGCTCTTGGAATAGAGCGGGTAGGTATCGACTACGGTTCTCAAGCGGGCGATGGCGGCGTTGTAGTTCTCGCGGCTCTCATAGTAGAGGCCAATCTGGGTCTCGCGCTCGGCCAGCACTTCCTGCACATCGCGCAGTTTCTGCTTGGCGCGGGGAATCAGCGCCGAGTCCGGGAACATGTTGATCATGTCCCGATAGGCCCTTTCGGCCTCGAGAGCGTTCGTGTAATCGCGGTCCGGCTTCTCCATCTGCTCGTAGTAGATGTCGCCCACCTTCATCTTGGCTTCAGCGGCTTCAGGGGCGTCGGGAAAGAAGGTGATAAAGTCGTTGTACTCGGCCTCGGCCTGGGTCAGCGCAGCCGAGCCGCCTTCCTTGAACCAACTGTCGCCTACCGACAGCTTGGCGCGCATCCGGTATTCCGAGTCGGGATAGGTATTCAGCAGCGTCTGCAGATCGAGCCGGGCAACGTCATAGCGGCCCTTCTTCAGCGCGATCATGGCCTTGTCGTAGAGTTCCTTGTCCGGCTGCTTCGACGCAACATTGCCCAGCGGGTTGGCGCTCAGGTCAACGTTCTTCTTGTGCTTGGGCTTTCTTTCCCGTGCCTGGGCCGAGACCGCGCTCAAAACCAGAACGGCCAGCGTCACCGTTGCGATCTTCTTCGAAAACTGGTTCATACCACCTCGTTGCGGCTGCGGCCCGTCCCCTGGGCACTCCGCCTTCTGAAAGCTGATTCCACAAAAAACCTTACTCTTCCCACCGCAGGCCGCAGAGTCTCAGGACTCTCCAGCCGCCGCGCGGGCCGCTGCAAGCAACGAGCGCGCATCCTGCTCGGGGTGTCCCGCGCCAAAGACCGCATTGCCGGCAACCAAAAGTTCCGCTCCTGCTTGGACGACCTGAGCCACCGTGTCGTGAGCCACGCCGCCGTCTACTTCAATCTTAAATGCCAGGCCCATCTCCCGGCGCAGTTCGGCCAAACGGCGTATTTTATCCAGAGAAAAAGGGATAAACTCCTGCCCGCCAAAGCCCGGATTCACGCTCATGATCAGCACATGGTGAACCATGGGCAAAATGTCCGTAATCAGGTCCACGCGGGTGGCCGGATTCAGCACCACGCCCGGCTTCATGCCATGCTGGGCAATCAACTCCAGCGAACGGTGCAGATGCGGGCAAGCCTCATAGTGCACGCTCAGCCAGTTGGCGCCTGCGTCTGCAAAAGCGGCAATGAATTCATTGGGGTTATCGATCATCAGGTGGCAATCAAGGGGCAACTTCGTCGCCTTGCGCAGACTTTTCACCACCGGCGGCCCCAGCGTAATGTTGGGCACAAAATGTCCGTCCATCACGTCCACGTGGATGACCGTGCCGCCGCCCCGTTCGGCAGCAGCAACCTCATCCGCCAGGTGGGCAAAATCGGCCGAAAGGATCGATGGCAGCAGCTCAACCATGATTTTTTCGCGTAACTCCTTGCCCCGTCAGTGTATCAGCGGCAGCGTGTGCCAGTCTGCGATCCGCACAGGAAAACCATGGCCTGTCAACACGCCCTAAGCTCCGGCAGCAGGTTGCTTGAACTTGCTCGCGAAGACTCGTCCCGCGCCCCGCAGCATCGCCTTCAGCGGCCATTGCCCTTCGGCATCCGGAAAGAAGATTTCCCCCGAACGCCGCGCCTCGGGCCGGTAGTACCAGCGCTTCAGCAGCGCCAAATGGCCCTGCCTCACAGTCGCCGAAGGCGCGCCGGCACGCTCTCGAAGCGCGTCCAGCGCCGCCTCCATCCGCGCCTCCAGCGCTCCGCGCGCCATCTTCATCGGAGCAGTAGCGCCAGCTTCACCTGCGGTCTCAACCTGCGCCTCTTCCACCACTGGCTCAATCGCCAAAGGCTGCGCAAACAGTGACGTCGACCCCGATTGCTCGTTCTGGATTCTCATGCCCACTGTCGAAAAACCAGCCGGCCCGCGCAGCCGCCCATTCTCAAACAGAAAAACCGCAACCTCGTCCGCCCGCGCTGAGACCTGCAGAATCACCGCCCGCAACTGGCTCATTGGCCGCACCAGCTCGCTCGCGAGCGCCCGCACAGCCTCCACCCGCTGCACCTGCGCATGCAGCGCCGCAGCCGACTCAAATTCAAGATGCGCCGAAGCGGCATCGCGCTCCGTTCGCAGCGTCACCAGCCGGCTCTCGCCGCGCGTCGCCAGAAAGATCTCCACCGCCGCCGCTTCTTCGCCGTAGCGCTCATCCGTGCAGCCCTTGTAGCAGGGCGCAAGGCACATCTTCATCTCTGAATACACGCACCCCGGATGGCTCGGATCGGGCGCAAGATCATCCGTGCAGCGGCGCAGCAAAAACAGCTTCAGCGCCTCTTCCGCATAGCGCTCCGCCGCCGCCCGTGAAGCAAACGGCCCATAGGCCCAATCCGCCTCGCGCTGGCTGGGCCGGTGGGTTACCGTGATGCGCGGATAAGGATTCCCGCCCAGAAACCGCACAAACGCCGGCGCACGCAGATGCATCCGCTCCAGGCACTTCGCGCCGTATTGGTTTTCAAGCAGTTCAAACTGGAGCAGCAGCGACTCAAACTCCGACCCCGTCAGCCGCCACTCAATCCGCCGCACCCGTCCAGCCAGTTGCAGCCGCCGCGGATGCTTCGCCGAGGGCTGCAGCAGCCGTTCGAGGCGCGCCTTCAGGTTCGGCGTCCGCCCAATGTACGGCTCCGCGTGAGCCTCCGCGCCGTAAAGAGCAAACACCGCCGCGCTCGTCGGCAGTTGCCGCAGCGCTGCCTTCGGGTCGGCCGGGTCAAAGGGCAGCCATGGAGTCTCGTTCGGCACTGGCCCTCCCGCTCAGGCTCCCGCCACCGTCATGCCGTCAATCCGCAGCGTCGGCGAAGCCACCGAGCCGCGAAACTCCAGGTCATTGCCAATCGCCGTCACGTTCTTCAGCATCTCCGCCAGGTTGCCGGCAATCGTCACCTCTTCCACGGCATGCGTCAGTTGTCCGTTCTCGATCCAAAGCCCCGTGGCACCGCGCGAGTAGTCGCCGGTCACAATGTTCGTTCCGAACCCCATCAGGCTCGTCACATAAAGCCCGGCCTGAACGTCTCGAATTATGTCCTCAGGCGACAGCGTTCCCGGCTCAAGATACAGATTGCCGCAGCCAATCCCCGGCGTCCCCGCCAGCCCGCGCGAGGCATTGTGCGTAGACTTCATCCCCAGCTTGCGCGCCGTATAAGTATTCAGCAGGTAACTGCGCAGCACACCTTCTTCCACCAAAACTGTGCGTTGCGACCTCAGTCCTTCGCCGTCAAACGGCGATGTTCCAAAGCCGCCGGCCCCGGTCGGCAGCAGCATGGTGTGGTCGTCCACAATGGTCAGGTTGTGCCCCGCGATCGACTCGCCCAGCTTGCCCGCCAGAAACGACGCGCTCCGCCAGATCGAGTCGCCCGATGCGGCCTCAAACACTGAGCCAATCAGCGACCGCGCCACCTCCGGCGCAAACACAATCGGCACGCGCTGCGTCGGTACGCGCCGCGCTCCAAGTCTGCGCAGCGCGCGCCGCGCCGCTTCCTTGCCTATCGCTTCAGGCGATTCCAGATCCGCCAGCCGCCGTGCGCTCGACCACCAGCCGTCGCGTTGCATCTGGCCGTTCTCATCCTTCGCGACAGGCGCAGCCGACACGCCGGCGTAGCTGGTCCGGTACCCGCCCACAAAGCCGCGCGAGTTGGCCAGCACCATGCGCCCGGTCGCCGCGTCAAAGCTGCCCCCGTCAGAGTTGGTCAAGCGCGGGTCGGCTGCCAGTGCCGCGGCTTCCGCTCTCCGCGCCCACTCAATCCGCTCTGGCCCTGGCAGCGAATAGACATCGTCGTAGTAAAGGTGCAGGTCGCCCTCGAACGCGCCAAATTCAGCCGTCTCGGGCAGCCCGGTAAAAGGGTCTTCCTCCACAACCTTCACCAGCGCCATCGCCCCTTCCACTAGCTGACGAATCCCGTCCGCCGTCAAATCGCTCGTCGAAGACGAGGCTGACCGCGTGCCGTCAAACACCCGCAGCCCCAGCCCCTGCGAGCCAGACTCCTTCAGCGTTTCCACCTCGCCCATGCGCACGTTCACGCTGAACTCATCGCCCTCGCGCACAACCACCTCAGCGTCGGTCGCCCCGGCTTTCACGGCCAGTGCAACAACATCGGCGGCAAGGGATTCAAAGTCGAGAGCGTTTTCAGCAGAGGCAGCAGCAGCTTGGGTCATGCGTCAACAGTAACAAAACGGCTCGCAGTTCGGCATGATTCGAGTTCAGATGACCGCGGTACGCAGTCAGTGGTTGCCGCCGTAATTAGCTTTTGATGCCTCTGAGAGTTTGCAATTTGCGTCTGCCCGCATGTGTTCTGCATGTGCAGCCATCTTTCCGTCTGTCGAAGGGGAATGGAGTCGCACATGGCCTTTACACTCTGGACATCGGGGTTGCGGTTCGGCACTCTTCCA
>Ga0307377_10000324_pt1 | contig 65112 bp, 101 predicted proteins | sample TR3MG_FD_202535 | JGI IMG/M metagenome (GOLD analysis project Ga0307377, IMG submission 202535) | Soil microbial communities from Risofladan, Vaasa, Finland - TR-3 | ecosystem: Environmental > Terrestrial > Soil > Coastal area > Acid sulfate soil | place: Finland: Risofladan, Vaasa | collected... | reverse complement strand
TCGGCTGGGAGGGTGATGATACTGACCCCGGCCCAGCTGATTACCTGCTCAATGTGGCCAACCTGCAAGCCGTCTATCACTTCACAGATGGTGGACTCACAGATGCCACTAAAAAAACCGATGGAAAGTGGAAAGACCTCACTTGGGACGTAGCTACAAAGACCTGGGAAAAGTAGGTAACAAAGTAGTAACTACTTAAAGTGAGGACAGATACGAAAGCGACATCAAACCAGAGCATCAGCCTAGTTGCTAGCATAAACAGCTTGCTATTCATTGGGCTGAATATAAGCGACGCTTGGCTAACCAAGCAGGTGCTGGTGATGGGATGGCAGGAGGCCAACCCCGTAGTCAGCTCCTACGGCACCAACATGGTGATTAAGGGATTCCTAGCCTTAGCCATAGTGATCCTTCTAGTGAGATTCGGCAAAACAAAGTTGCTATGGGTGCTTAATGTATGTTGGTTGGGGCTGGTGTTCTGGCTTGGTGCTGGGGTATTAGGTTTTATTTGAGGCGGGCTCTGCCAAGGGTAATTCAAAGGAAAGGGATCGATGTCTTATGCTCAAGGCTAAGTGCCCGAAATGCGGCGCCCAGTATGTTGGCTGGGCGCTTGCCAACTTGCAGCACCGGAAGTGCTCTAACTGCGGGGAGCTCCTTGTGGTATTCGCCACGGGAAAGCCGCAGGTAGTAAACGATAAGCCACCCCGAAAAACCGCCTAGATTTTGATCCTGTGGCGTCTGTTTTGGTCAGGTGGAGAGCTACGGTGAGTTGTCAGGCGTGGCTCCTCTTTTTTGTCTCTTTTCAGCCCCCAGCCTAGCGGTTAGAAAAGCGGCGATTTTAAGACCTGGTGAATTGGGTACCCCCTAACTTCCCCTTAAAAATCTCCCCTAGGGGGGCTTGACAAGCCTTGCCGGCTGTGCTACGCTTGTAGCATGACGACAACAGAGTTAAGAAAATTGCAACCTGGGGGGGTCCTCTCCGCTAGAGATGCCGCTAGAGAAATCGGAGTCCACTTTACGACTGTTTACCGGTGGGTGCAGTCTGGTGACATAGTGTATATCACCTTCGGCGGCAGTATCTTCATCCCGGTTCTTGAAGTGGAGAGGCGAAAGAGGGAGAAAAATAAACAAGCCGCTGAGAGTTAACTCAGCGACTTGAAAAAAGAGAGCAGAGGCTGTGTCCAAACCTCACCACCTTTATATAATTCTACCACAGCCTCTAGCCTCCAGTCAAAAGGAGGAAATCATGACGACAGAAGTTCAGACACAGGGACTGGGACAATTCGTACGCTGGGAGTTTACACTAGAGCACATAGGTGACGATGAGCTCCTATTGCTACACCAAGGAGAGTTGGCAACCCGGTTTAGCCAGACCGGAGCCACTGAGCAGAGCCTACAGGCCGAATGTGCCCGGCATTTAGTCATCAAACATGGTTGGGATGGATGCTTATGGAGTAGAAAAAATGAAAAAGGGAGGTGACGCCTAGAGATTAAAACAAGTGCTATCTTCCTGGGAGACGGTGAGCAAATATAAACGAAAGGAGACTAACATATGAAGTCGTTTCTGAAAAAGCGGTGGCACGCTATCCCAATAGGTATTATAACAGCAGTATTGCTGGCTTGTCTAATTGCTGGTAGTGCTTTTGCCGCTTACACCGTCTGGCAAAAGGATTTGAGTGCAACAGTAGTGGAATCCATTGAGGTGACAAACCACCAAGGGGGAGACCCTTCCATACAGTATCCTGGTTTCCCTGAGTTTCTTACCCCTGGTCAGAGTTGTGGTAGTGGTCCCGAGAGATACATAGTTCACAATATGGGGACAGTGGATACCGACATCACAATAACCCTGACTAAACTAAGCAATGCCGAGCTTGACCAGTTTGAATGGATAGGGCTATCTGCGGTGTGCTCCAATTCAGCTTATGAGTATGGCCCACTGTTTTTTGTCCCCGTAGAGGATGGGGTAATTTGGGACAGTCATGGTACTGCCCTTCAGGAAATCTCATTCACTATTGGAACCGTGGACTATCCAAATGGCCACAGTGGCATTGACTCTGCCCATGTATTGATTTTCGTTGATGGTGTGGCTGCTAATGATGCCGACCCCAACGTTCCAATAGACTTTACCGTAACAGTTTCCAGAAGCTAGGGAGCGATGCTTGCCGCCCTCCCCAAGGACAGTAAGGAAAAAAATATGCCAAACCAGTATACAAAGACAATTGAGCCCCCAGTCCGCTTCTGGCAAAAGGTTGAAATTCAGGATAACGGTTGTTGGGAGTGGACAGGCAATATTAACCGGAAAGGTTATGGCGGTTTCAGTTTCAATCGGCGCTGGGTGATGGCTCACCGGTTTGCCTATGAACTTCTTGTTGGCCCCATTCCAGAAGGCCTGCAAATTGACCATCTTTGCAGGAATCATTGTTGTGTCAATCCAGCCCATATGGAACCGGTAACAACACAAGAGAATACACGCCGAGGTAATCATCGTAATTCTGTAAAAACTCATTGTTCCCAAGGGCATCCCTTTGACCTCTTTAACACTTACTTTGGGCAAGGACATCGAGTGTGCCGGGCTTGCCTCCGAGAGAGAGCCCTGAAACGGTATTTAGCTAATCCAGAGTATCAGCGTGCTAGGAAGCGTCTATATCGAGCCAAAAGGAAAGGAGGTAAATATGAAAAGGACGGCAATAACGGCTATGATGCTGGCTTTGGCTTTACTTCTGGTGCCGGTGCCCTCAGCGGTTAGTGCTGCCGGCATTCAGGTAGTAGACAGGACCGGAGATGGCACTTGGGCAGGCGATACCTGGCAAGTGAATATCTTTCCTGGAGAGACCATGGGCACCACCCTTACCCTCTATAATTCATCCAGCAGCTCACTGGGGGTGGAAGTAACCGTCCTGCCCGAGTCGCTGGACGGTGGCAACCTCACCTTTGAGCTTGACAGGGCAGATTTCACCATGCCGGGTAGGAGCTACCGTGATGTTACTCTGAGTGTCATGGCAAGTGGCAGCGCTACCCCCGGTACTTATACCGCTGAGCTGGAGATTAAGTCTGAGGTTGCCAGTGAAGATGAGGATGAGGGTATTTCGAGACTCAAGCTTTATGACCTAAGAGTAGAGAATATCACTCAGGATAGCGCTGATATTGTTTGGAGAACAAGCAGGACAAGCCGGAGCGAGTTAACCTACTGGTCCAGCCCCAAGGCTACGGTTAAAGACAGCAGTTATGTTAGAAAACACCTGGTGCACCTTGAGGACCTGAAGGATAATACCACTTACTACCTTGAGGTGGTCTGCAAAGATAAGCACAGGAGCAAGGCAAGTGATGACGGTGAGTTTACCACACTGAAGACGGAGGTCGCTCCCAAACCGACACCTACACCTACTCCAACACCTATCCCTACTCCAGAGCCAACGCCAACCCCGGTGCCAGCTCCTATGCCACCACTAGCACCACCAACGCCACCGGCACCGCCAACGCCCTGGGGGCTGATTGGCGGCCTGGGGGGACTAGCTGCTGCCAGCGGAATTGGATATTGGCTGTGGCGAAGGCAAAGGAGGTGAGAGCAAGCCAGGGTACTTGAGAAACCCATATTACATGAGCGAGCCACGGGCGGCAAGAAACCCAGGAATTGAGAGCGAGCCATAAGCCATAGAGAAACCCAGAGGAAGTGAGCGAGCCAAAAAAAACGAGAAAACCAATGGGAGGGAGCGAGCCACACAATGCGAGAAAACCAGGATAAGGGAGCGAGCCAGCTGCCTAGAGTAACCCAGGGGCAAGGAGCGAGCCAATACTCGGGAGAAAACCAAGTATACTGAGCGAGCCAGGTATTGTGAGTAACCCAAGCGAGAAGAGCGAGCCATTGTGCTAGAGAAACCCATAGAATCTGAGCGAGCCAGCGCCCGTGAGTAACCCAGAAATCAAGAGCGGGCCAAAGAAAGGGAGAAACCCACCGAGCGGGAGCGAGCCATTGAAATGGAGAAAACCACAAGTGCAGAGCGAGCCAGTATTTTTGAGTAAACCAGGACAAGGGAGCGAGCCATGGGAAGCGAGAAAACCATAACAGGCGAGCGAGCCAGGATAGTTGAGAAACCCACAGGCAGAGAGCGAAAGGAGAAAACCACAATGCAAGAATTAGAGAGACCACAAATCTATACCGAGAAGGGTGATTTAGCTTATTGGGCTGATGCTTCACTCAATATAGAAAAGCCAAGGATATCTGGGACAGTGCGCCTTGCTCACCTTGCCAAGACTGGCAGGACTAGCCCTGACACTGAGCGATTCGTGGAGTTAATTAGAAACGGGCCTGAAGCCTTTGCTGACGAACGCCTGGCAGCTCTTATTGTTGACCATCCGACCTGGCCATGGGCGAGTAGGATACTTGGTGTCGGCAAGGAGAATTACCCCAAGGTAGTCGGGTCTATAGAAAAGTTTGCCCGGTATTATGATATTGGTAACCCGATGATCCCCCCATATGTAAACAGGGATCCTCAGCACTACTTAAAAGTGGAGGCGGGCAAGGTAGTGGAAAAGGAGGGTATATGGGTTGAAGGTATTGAGCGGCTAGCCACGGTATCAAAGTTGTACAAATATAGGGGAGTTAATGTTGACCCCGAGACAGGTGAAACGCCTAAACGAAGGGCAGGACATAAGTTAAGCTTTAATGCAGAGCTAAAGATGGCACACTACCGCCTTGACACCAGCCTGTTGAGAGCTACGGGCATCTGGTATTACGGTGGCAAGGAGGACGGTTGCAGCCCAGGTTACTTAGGATACCGGGACAGGATTACCGAGAGGAAAGAAGCCAAAGGAGTAAAAATAGTTTCTACTCCCACCGAACGGATGTGCCTGAATTGCAATATTGAGGTTAAAGCTAAAAAAACTCTGTATTGCCCAAACTGTGGGGAAAAACTAACCCTGAAAAATGAGCCTCCCGGTTACTTGTTTATGGGCCATCTACATATGATGGCACTACGAGAGATGTCAAAGGACTTTGATATATGTATGTGGCTTGTGTGGCGGGAGGCATTAGGATTACCCGTAACCCAGGCTTATAAGGTGGTCAAGCTGGACCATAAACCGATTGACCCATGGAAGATGGTCGATAGGTGAGCCATACCTCCTGAGAAAACCAACCAAGGTGAGCGAGCCATCAGCATTGAGAAAACCAGAGGAAATGAGCGAGCCAAAGAAAACGAGAAAACCAATGGAAGGGAGCGAGCCCAATTGTTTCGAAGGAGGAAAGCATGATTCATTACCGGGGCTATAGACATACTGGGGGGCAGGGGCATCAACTCGTCACAAAGGCTGATGACCTACTTGACCCCACACCTAGTCAAAAAATCTGGAACCATAGCCCGGGCGGACTCAATTGGGGCTATGGAGGCTCCGGCCCAGCCCAGCTAGCGTTGGCTTTACTCTACGATGTTACCAAGGACAAGGATATCGCGGTGCGCTTACATCAAGAGTTTAAGCGCGATTATGTTGCGACCTGGGGCGATACCTGGGAAGTAACCGATGTCTATATCCAGGGCTGGATTGACTCTAAACTAGGTGCAGCTAAAGAAGGCTTTTTATGAAAAAGAGAGTAAGAACCTGTGGAAAATGTTGTCATGAGGCACGCGGCACTCGTTGTGCTTGTGTGTGCCTGGGCTTTTACCATGGCAAGGATGGCGCCGGAGCTGCTAACCGGGAAGCTCTAGCTCAGGCTACCGAAGCCGAGCAAAAAATACTCCTCGAAGAGCACGGTTTCAAAAAGGGAGCAACGGTATACATTGAGCAAAGGAAATTACCCCTGGAGGAGGTGAGTCATGGCACAGGAAGAACGTAGAGGCTGTGGATACAGGCATGTCGGTGGTATGTATCTCTGTGGCGAATTTATCAGTGCCCCATGCGACCGGATGCCCTTTCCGCTAACGGTTTGTCCAGTCTGCGGGCAGGGAATAAAAGTCGGCAGGGGATTTACAGAGGTTAACCCCTACCGACTATGGGGAATTCACAGAGACTGCCAAGACCGAATTCGACCATGCTTCCTTTGTGACCCACAAGACCAACCAGCCTACATCATGATGGTTGGTGAGAGATACTACACCCCCGAGTCTTTTTTTAATGAGGCTCTGGCAATGGGGATATCCAAACGGATTCCCTTTATGCCCAAGGGTTTGGATCTCGGCAAGACTGTGCTTTATTTAGCCTATCCCAAAGCCTGTGAGGTCAAGGTGCAGGCAGCTCTACAGCAGGCAATGGCTATCGTGGAAGAGTCACAAACCAAACGGCCGAGGCTGCTAGAAACTGAGAAAGTCGAGAAGGCGCTCGGCATTTTTTGTGCCTTCATCCCCCAAAGGGTAGAGAAGCTCATCTGGAAGAGTGCCCTTACCGATAAAAAGCGGGAGGAGATGGAGAAGCGAGGGATAACTCCGGTGCCAATATCTGATGGAGATAATGACCATGCCTAGAGAAAAACTAGACAAAGGGGCAGTACTGCAGTTGCTCCGGAAGGCTGATAGCAAGTGGTTCACCACTCACGGTGGGCAATATAAGTACGAGGAGCATCTGGAGTTTACCGCGGAGTATCTGGTGAAACACTATAAGGGAGGAAATAATGCCAAGACTACACTTCACCACGCACGTTCTAGGTCCCCTGGCCACCTTGAGGCTAAGGCAAGAAAGGGTCACTCAGACACTTCAAGCCAGGGACAGCTCAATTGCTGAGGCCATCCTCAGTGGGGAGGTCAAGGTCGGCGACCAGATGCGTGTCGCACTCAACAACCGTATACTCGGTATAGCCAAGCTATCTATTTTTGACCGGGTCAGCTGGACTGAGTTAAATATCGAAGATGCTCACCGGGGTGGTTTCGATAGTCTTCCCGAACTAGGCTTAGCACTTAAGAGGGCAGGATACCGGTTCAAATCGCTCGACGGTTACACCTTCTATCGGATTCAATTTCAGTGGAGAACGCTTGTGCCTAGACCATATCCCACTACCAGGCGAGACCGAGGAATAAGATAAACAGTATGACCATACTGTCAAGGAGGTTCGGGGACAATGTTTGGAATTAAGTGCAAAGTCAAAGGGAAGACATTCCGTGGCCAGGATTTTGAGAACCGGTATTGTTCTGTCTGCCCGTACTGGCGCCGCGAGAAGATTTCCCTTAAAGAGTGCCCTGGGGGGATAACGCAGGTGACAATCAACTGCCCCTCCTTGGTCCTCATAGAGACATATCGGCCAAAGCGGAATAGCCATATTGATACGAGCAAACTTCCAAAGGTTGGCCAGGCTTTTCCGCTGAGTTATGAAGTACACGATGACTCAATGACGCATATGATTCGGATAGGCCGCTATAAAGGCCCCGAACCTAAATAGACAGTAATCTAATACTGTGGAGGTGAATATGGATAGAGAACAGGCAATGCAGCAAATAGAGGGTTTATTCCCCACCAATAGTCAATATGAGGAGACTACCAAAATCGGTGAGAGACTGTTAGCACAGGCCAAGAGAGAAGTGGAAGGGTGGCGAAGTGAATCAACCCCAGTCCTGATTAGATATGCTGAATTGTGCATGGCAGAAGAAAACAGACAGGACAGAGAGCGCGATAGGCATTACTTTGCGAGTAGGGCAGGGCATTACTAATGGACAGTATCGCAATACCGTGGAGGTTAAGATGGCTGAAAGAAAAAAGGCAGTGATATACGCCAGGGAATTGCCTATCTATCCCGGAGATGAGGTGCTTGGTATATATAATGAGGCTAAGTGGTCCAATTTTATTGACTTGCTTGCCCGGTGTAATGGTGACGCTGAACAACTATTTGTCGCTTGTCCTGAAGTCCTGGGGGATGATTATCTTGAATTAATTGTCAACCTTTCCAAGGTCGCTGAGGCTAAGTTAGCACTTCGTATCGCAGGGCCATCACATACGATTAAGAAGCTGGTCGAGATTGAACCACCCGGGGAAGGATAGATAGTAGTCTTATACTGTGGAGGTAAGATATGAAATGTCGTGATTGCAAGTTTATAAGCGAACCAAAAACTTTTGGTGACCGCTATCCGTCGGTCCGCTGTACTCTTGGTCTTTGGAAGAAAGATCCTAATCAGGAGTATGAGCAATGGTATTCCTTCGGTGAGTGTATTCTCAATCGTGGGCCTGTCCGGAGACTAGGGGAAGCCTGCACCCGGGGGGAGCCAAAGAGACGAGACTGAGGATTAAGAAAGGAGGTAGAAAGTGATGACAGAAACAAAAGTAGCCATAACACAGGAAAAGGCAGTTGTTAAATACAAAGGAGAGCAAATCACCATTAGCTTTAATGATGTCAAGACTCTCATCTGCCCCTACGCCACTGACCAGGAGACCGTCGTATTTCTCAAAACCTGTCAGTCTTTACAGCTATCGCCGTTCGCGAACGAGATCTACCTGATTAAATACGGAGAGAATGACAAGGCTGCCATCGTTATCGCGATAGAGTCGTATCTAAAATCGGCCGAGTCCAATGACAACTTCAATGGACATGAGGCCGGTATTGTCTTGAGAGACAGTGGCGGCAAGTTGGAATTCAGAGAGGGCTCATTACTCCTGCCGGATGAGGGAGAGAAGCTAGCGGGAGGCTATGCCAGGGTATATAGGAAAGACCGGGAGAAATCTTTTTACATGGCTGTCAGCAAAGCGGAGTGCCTGAGGTATACCAGGAACGGCAACTTGACCAAGTTCTGGGTTAAAGATAAGCAGCCAATGATGCTTCGCAAGACAGCACTCAAACGGGCTCTGGTTGAAGCGTTTCCCTCACTCTTTGCCGGCACTCTGTCCACCGCTGAGGTTGGCGATGATGTAAACGAAGCCGAATACCGAGAAGTGGCCGAGGGGGAGATACCGCCGGCGATGGAGAAGAATGGAGAACCTAACTGGAAAAAATTCTGGGCCAGGGTCAAATCGGAACTGGGACTTACCACTGAGCAAGCGCGAGAGCTCCTGCAAGTAGAATCTATTAAAGCGGAGCTGATAGACACTGGCTCGACCATGGAGAAGATATGGGAGGAGCTTATAAACGCTCTGCAGCGCCAGAAAGCTACCGAGAACAAGCCTGAACAAGTGGTCGATGTCCAGACAGGCGAAATTATCAGCCGGGAAGAAGACTTATTCGGAGCGGAGAAAGCCGGGGCCGCGCCGGCAGAAGCCAAAGATTTAGAGCAACCCATCGCCGAAGAGCGACAGCAACCGACCGGCACGGCGGCCCCGGCTAAACCCGAGCGAGACCCGGAGAGTATCAGAACGATTAATGATTTGATGAAAGTGTGCTTCCAGGATTTCCAGATGCAACCGAAGGCAGTCATAAAGGAGCTCGGCTACAGCTCCCAGAAGGATATAAACGAGTTGCCCTCTATATGCTATCAGAAGATAGCGGCGGTAAGGAATTAAAAGTGGGAAACCCGGAGCAACCGGTTACCAGGGTAATGAAATACGGTAAAGTTCGGCGGTATAAATGCCGAGGGTGCGGCCGGACATTCAATGACTACTACCTGCCGGAGGACAAGAGGGTATGCACGAGGTGCTTAAAGCAAAATGGCTAGAACGCTGACACCGGAAAGACAAAGATTAAAAATGTGGGCGATTTGCCTTCGTGGTTGCGGTATGACGCAGCAAGAAATTGGGGAGAGGTTAGGGCTTGCTCAAAGCCTAATTCATTATTGGCTTAAGGGGAATAATGTTGATAAAAATACCTTCATTATTGATAAAACAGGAGCTATTATTCATAATTCTGGCCTAATTATCAAGAATTTTAATGATGGTTTACCGTCCAATCCAAAGCCTCAATTTTTTGTCGGAAAGGCAGAGGACCTGTCTTTCTTGAGAGATGGAACCGTAGACATAATAATCACCTCACCTCCGTACAATCTGGGTCGAGAGAAATGGCCTATGGGTGGAAATGGTAGAACCCCAAGAGAGGCAGGCATTGGCTACTCCGAGCATAAAGATAATATGCCAGAGGATGAATACGAGGAGTGGCAGATCAAGTGTCTCAAGGAATGCTACAGAGTAGCCAAGCTCGGAGCATCGATGTTTTACAACCACAAGGTCAGGCAAAAACTAGGAGGGATAATACACCCTATTTCGTGGCTGCAGCATACGACCCCTTGGGACCTAAGACAAGAGATTATTTGGGACAGGCTTTCTACTCATAATCATACCGCCACCTTATTTTGGCCCCAGGATGAGCGGATTTACTGGCTTACGAAAGGGAATCCCAACCTCTTGAATAAGAGTATTAACCTGCCAAGTGTCTGGCGGGAATTTGGACCTATCCCTAAAAATGGTGGGCACCCGGCGCCATTTACCCCTGCGCTCCCGAAGATGATATTAAAGGCGGTCGGAAAGCCCGGTGACACTATACTTGACCCCTTTGGCGGTAGCATGACCACATGCTTAGTTGCCTCCACTTTGGGCTACAAGAGCATCGGAGTTGACATTGCTGCAGACTACGTTGAACAAGCGAGGGCGCTTTTTCAGGCATAGTGCTATGGATGAATGGAAAAAGGGATTAAAAGGCTCCCCGAGTAGGGATATATTCAAGGCAGAGCACAAAAAGCGCGCGCCAAAATCATTTTATGCTTGTGACCTGGATTTTATCTTGGTTGCTAAGTTCCCCACTGCTCACATTGTGGCAATCCTTGACTACAAAAAGCCGCGCGACGGCGTGAGCTTTTCGGAAGTTATTGCTTACAACGAATTGTCGAAGCATATACCTCTATACATCATTCGCGGCAATGACCCCAAACAAGGCCCGTTTGTAATAGAACGCTATGATGGCGGAGACTATCGCCCCGAGCCGCCAATCGTCAACACTACACTTATTCGTCAATGCGAGTCTTGGCAGGATTTAGCTGAATGGGAGGAAACACTGAGGGTATGACAAATAAACCCCAGCACCCCTGCCCCATCTGCCATTCCACCGACTGGTGGTGGCGGCCGGACAGCCAGTGGGGACCTGGCGAGTGGCTTTGCGGCAGATGCCACCCTAATCCAAATAAGGAGGTAGAAGTGACAACCGAGAAAGGACATTGCAAACACGGAGAGTTTCTATTAGCGGAAGGCTGTACTCAGTGTATCGCGGAAAGGCGACAGTCCGGCGTAAGACCAGAACAAGATGAGATGGAAGACGGATTGAACAACGAAGGGTTGACTCTAATAAGTACACATCAGCCGTATCACCTGGCGGGCAGCACCATTGTACCTTCAGTTACCACTGTCCTTGGTATCCTGGATAAGCCAGGGTTGCCTCACTGGGCCTGGGAGTTGGGCCGGCAGGGACTTGACTACCGCGAAGTCAGGGACGCCGCCGGCAGAGTTGGCACCCTGGCTCATCACCTCATCGCCTGCTATCTCAAGGGAGAGAAGGCGGATGTCTCTGAATTCTCCCCGGGCGAGGTAGACAAAGCAGAAAGATGCCTTGCGAAGTACCTTGCCTGGGAAAAAGAGAACCCCCTTAGCCCAGTGATGGTAGAAAAGCCACTGGTATCAGAGGAGTTTAAGTTTGGCGGTACTCCGGACCTGCTAGCCGAGATTGACGGCGAATTCGTCCTTATTGATTTTAAGACCGGAGGCGGAATTTACGACAGCTATTTTTACCAGGTCGCAGCGTACCGGAAACTGCTTGAAGAACAGGGCTGGCCGGTATCTAATGCCAGAATACTGAGAATAAGCGCCGATGACAGCGAAGCTGAGGTAGCAATAAGACTTGACTACGAAAGGGACTGGGAGGTTTTTCGGCACTGCCTGGAGATATATAGGCTGCAAAATTCAGGAGTTGTAAATAGAGAAGTGTGAAGGTAGTTGTGGATGTAACTCGTTACAAGGCGTTACGTAACAGTAGACATGTAACGGAAATGTAACGAAAGCGCCTCTCCCTCTTCTTCTTAGTCTTAGTCTTTATCTTAAGAGGAGGGGAGAGTTTGTTAAGAGAACCATTGGAGGAAAACTGAATGCCACTACCGTGGATAAAAATGTGGCTTGAGGCTTTAGATGACCCTAAGTTAACCAGGCTATCCCTGGCTGAGAGAGGAGCATGGTGGGGCATTCTTCAGTTGGCTGGCAAATGCGAGGCTGGGGGTAGGATTGTAAGTGGTAGCCAGGGTTTGGATATGGATGAGATTGCTGATGCGCTGCACATTAAAGCTGATGACCGACAGGCACTGGGGTCTATGGTAGCCAAGATGGAGCAGCGTGGCAGCCTGAAATGGAATGACAATACGCTGGTGGTAGTCCATTGGGAAGAGCGCCAGAGAATACCACCATCTTCACAGCCAGAAGCAATTGCTGAGCGAGTACGCCGCAGTAGGGAGCGCCGAAAAGAAACGGGCAAAGGCGATGAGGTACAACCGTTACCCAAGGTAGGTGAGGACAAGGAGGTCCCACTGGTGACTAAAGAACCGGCTCGAGATAGCGAGGAGGCTACGGGCACCCTGAAGAAGGCAGGTGAACCTCGAGATAGCGAGGAAGCTACGGGGATCCTGAAAGCAGGTGATGAAGAGGTTCTGGCAGTCTGGTTAGGAGTAAAAGATTTTCCGCGAGATAGCAATGAGGCTACGCGTTTCTTGACTAAGCTGAGGGCGGAGTTTCCAGATGTTGATATTCTCGATGTCTCAAGGAGTTGGGCGGCAGCCAAACTTTCTGAGCCTTTGACAAAGAGTTCAATGCCATTCAAGCAATTGCGGGCTTGGATGAAGAAAGAGAGGCAATTTATCCATGAAAGGAGGGATAAGAGTGAACAACGACCAAGGCAGGAGCGAGCAAGACCTATCACCTATTTCAGGGGTTCTGAAGAAGACCCCGGAAAGGATTAGCGTAGTTTGCCGTGACTGCGGCGAAACCTTTGAGGTGGCTAATCTTGGGTGGTTAACAGCTGCTGTCTGTTCGAAGTGTGGAAGGAAGCAAGAAGAGCGCGAACAGGCTGCGGAGAAGTTAGCTCAGGAGCAGAGGGAGGAACAGCGGTATCAAGGCCTCATTCGCCTGGCCAACATACCGCCGAGGTGGAGGGAGGTCACATTCAGTACCCTCGACCCTAAAATACACCCGGCAGCCCAGAGGTTGGCCCGGGAATATGCCGAGGGCTTCAGCAAAGAGTCTCCCAGTCTTGTCTTCTACTCCCCAGGAAATGGTACCGGTAAGACGACCTTGGCCGCTTGCATTATTAACTATGTTTTACATGAACGCCGGGTGCCAGTAATGTTCGGCAAAGCCCGGGACATCATGCTTGACATTCGGAAGACGTTCTCCGACCACTATGAGACCGAGGCTGAAATCCTGGATAAGGTTTCCTACGTCGACCTTCTGTTGCTTGACGATGTGGGGGTGGATAGACCGAGCGAGTGGATCAAAAGTACCTATTGGACCTTAATGGACCGCCGCTTCGACTGGATGCTACCGGTGGTTGTAACCACGAATAAGCCACTCGAGGGGAGGGGTGAGCTCCTGGCTGACCGCATCGGTGAAGGTGCTGCTTCCAGGCTCCTTGGCCTGTGCAGAGGGAATGTTATCGATATGTCTGGAGTGGATCTGCGATGATGAAGGAGTGCCCTATAAATATGCCCGCTGGATTATGTGAATTGTGTCCCTACAGTAAAGAGGGGTTGTGCGATCACCCTTTTTCTGTAGATATGACTCCTGAGGAAATAAAAGAGACCACTGAGAAGTCGGACCCGGGTCTGATAAGGGGGTCTGCTCCTCCCAAGGAGACAAAAGTAAATGAGAATTGAAGTTAGCCAATTGCCCCCAGCTTCATCGTCGCCAAACTGGCGGGGATTTTGGCCAGAGAGGCACAAAGGGGCAAAGATATACCATGACGCTGTGTTCTATTGCTGTGTCGATGCCAGGAATAGAGGCTATCGTGAGGGCATGTCATTTCCCTTCGCTAAGGCGAGGCTTAGCTTAACTTTTGTCTTCCCTGAGCAGCGCCGGCGCGATCGAGATAACATGCTTAGCCGGGCAAAGCCAGGTTTAGATGCCATAGTGGATGCCGGGTTACTCTTAGACGACGACAGCGAGCACCTGGAGATTGGCAAGGTGGATATCCTGGTGGATCCGGGGCGGGCGCCACTGACGATAATAGAACTGGATGAGATAAAGAAGCTGGAGGGAGAGAATTATGGCTGAACAAACAAAGGCAAAAAAACAAGAGAGAAAGAAGACAGGAGAGAAAACAGTGGTAAAGGAGACAGAAGATAAAGCCTCGGAGGTGGATAAGTTCAACCTTGGTTTCGCTCAAGGATATGAGCGAGGTTTCAAAACTGGCGTAGGGAGTAGGCTGGATATAAAAAACATTCAGCGAATTGCCTATGATGATGGGGTACGGCATATAGTGACACTGGCAGAGAACCTTTTGGTAAAGGAACTGGGACTGCCTGACCGGGAGGCATTGGCCAAGTCAGGGAAGATACCGGGCTGGTGGATTGCTACGCTTGTTACTAATTTTGCTGAGTCTCCAAAGGAGGAGGGGCATGGAGTTAGAGAAGGCCAAGGACATAGCTGGAAAGATTAAAGCTGTATTGGAGTCTTCGTGTGACAAGATAACCATAGCCGGTAGTATTCGTAGGCAAAAGCCCGACGTTGGTGATATTGAGCTTTTAGCCATTCCCAAATATAACGCTGGCGTCGATATGCTGGATGCCAAGATAAAGACAATGATCTACTTCGACATGTTGGGCTATCGGCTGAATAAGCCAGGGCGCAAAGTGTATGGGCCAAAGAATAAGCTGCTGGTCCATATCCCCAGTGGCTTCGGCGTCGATGTGTTTTCTACGACCGAAGAGTGCTGGCCTGTGGCCCTGGTAGTTAGGACTGGTGGCAAAGAGACCAACCAACAGATAGCAACCCGGGCCCTGCAGCGCGGGATGAAGTTTAGAGCCTATGGGGATGGCTTTGATATACCTGGTGGACATAACCGCTGCCTCTCGGAGAAGGAGGTTTTTGAATTTGTTGGATTACCATATCTCGAACCCTGGGAGAGGAGGTAAGATATGCAGGTAATGGTAACACTAACTATCACTGGTGATAAAGAAACGGTACTAGTAGGAGAAGCACCCATCTTTGGCAATGGCATTGACTTTAAGAAGGGCTTTGACAGCCGATTAAGGGACATCGGCTTCTGGTTGGAAGGCTGGAGATATAACGGCCAGGGTGGCCCCAGCAATAAGACAAGCCGGGTATTCATCCCTTGGAATAGTTGCTTAATGGTTCAGGAGTTGAAATGAATATTGAGCCACTTGAACTATGCAGGTTATTCTTCTACGCCGGGGTGTCACTGTCTTCAGCGTTCATAGTCGGGCTAGTTGTAGGCATGATTATTATGTTCATACTCAAAAGGCATTGAGTGAGAGGAAGGACTGGAAATGGTTAAGACCTGCGACACAAGAAGGTTACTCCAAGCAGTATACAAGCCGGTAGTTGCCAGCCCCGAATTTAAGGAGAGGCTACTGAAGCGGCTGCTTGAGAGAGTAAAAGACAGGGAATAAATAGGGTAGGAGGCCAGCTAATGTCACCGCTCCTCGATTATACGACGTCGGTCCCGGTATCCAGGACAGTAGCTCAGGTGCAGGCCAAGCTCGTAGAGCATGGAGCGCGGGCGGTAATGATGGAGTATGACGACCGGGGCAGGATAACAGCCCTGGCCTTCAACGTCAAGACCCCCAGCGGAGATTTGCCTATTCGGCTGCCAATTGACGCTGCGGCTACCTTGAGAGTGCTGCAAAGGCAAGCTGACAACCGGGAGATACCAGCCCGCTATGCCAGAGAGGAGCATGCCTACCGGGTAGCCTGGCGGAATATTTTCCATTGGGTCTCAGCCCAACTAGCCCTTCTTGAAACAGAGATGGTGCGAATGGAGCAGATATTCTTACCCTATGTAATTACCCCAGGCGGGCAAACTGTCTACCAGGTCATGGTTGAGAAACACTTTCAGCTCGGGCCTGGGGAAGAAGGTAAAGGTGACTGATTTCTTGGACCAAACCGTAATATTACGAATTGAACCATCTCGGAGATTGTCGGAGTTGTGTGGATTCCCTTATTTTATAGAGAAGCGTTTTCTTGTCAAGGAGCTATTGGAACAGGGGGTGATTAGTGAAGGTGATGTTAAGGAAATGAGGCAGGGTAAGGAAATTTGTAAAAAGATTGGATTAAAGGGTTATGATGATAAGACGAGGTAGATATGGAATAGGCTTTGGTAGAGTACTCTGGGTTCAGACTAAGGCGCCAACGAGGATCTGGCACTTCCTGTGGTTCTGGGTCTTTAAGGAGGCTAAGCCTCAAGATATTGATAAGAAGCAACAGTTTCCTATCGGTACCGAGATGGAGCAGGAGGGCAGAAAGTACCGCTACTACAAAGCCGGTGAGGACATCAAAACGGGTAAGATGGTTGGGCGCTACGAGGTAAAACACTAGACGCTAGAAAGGAGAGAACATGAAGCCGGAACACAAACTGATGAGTGCTATATTCGGTGTGAGGCCCAGAGTTGATGAGGTTAACCGATTTCACGATAGCGTTGATGGTGTAACCCTGCATGATGCTTTATACTCGGAGATGGACTCAATTATAGCTAACCAATTGGGCACAACTCACAAAGCTCGACTAAAAAAGCTCTTAGAGTTGAGGTTCGGGTTATTGGATGGCAGAAGCCGTACTCTTAGAGAAGTCGGCGAGGAGTTTGGCGTTTCAGCAGAGAGAAGTCGGCAGCTGGAAGCGAAGACTCTGCGATTGCTCCGCCACCCAAGGCACTCGAGGCAACTACGAAGATACTTCAAAGTAGACATATAAACAGCGTTCTGAGGCAGAAGGCTAGAAGGGAGAGAATATGAGACAAGAAGTACCGAAGATTGGTCAAGAAGGTATAAGGGATTGCTTTGATGTGGGGCAAACAGTTCTAGTGCGAACTGGCAGGGACTGGGTTAGCCGAGAGATTCTTGGAATCACTGTTCTGCGTAATAATGTTACCTGTCATGAGTGCGGTATGTCTATTTTAGGCGAGCCTCGTTTCTGGTTTAAGGATTATGGGAATATCTCCTTAGTAGACATAATGGCCAAAGAGGATATTGACCCAAATAAATTACCGGAACTGAGCAAGACCGTCTTACCTGTCAATTTTCCCTGTCAATACTAGAGGATAGTGTTCCGAGGCAGAACGCTAGAAAAGGAAGGGATGCAATGATTGATCCTGATGATGAGCAAATTATAAAGGATGCTAAAGACGGCGGTGCTGTCCTTGTTACTTGGGACCGTGTGTTGCTTCTGGCTGCCGGTGGAATGACACCCTATGAAGCTCTGGGTCTAGCCAAAGATTTTGGCCAAGGAACTAAAGAGGCCCAGACTGAAGTCTCCCGACTTCGCACTCTCTCACCACATGAACTCTCTGCTCTAATGGATGCTGGCAATAAAACCTATCAACTATTCCGCCAGCAGATTGAGCTTAATGAGTGGGACGCCAGCTTAATTCGTAGTCTAAGAGTCACTAAAGACTATTCCTGGAGAGCGATCGCTCGATTCTGTTCGCGTATGATGAATGGCCAGTGGGGAGGAAATCAGCTCGCAGGCATGGTCATCTGCGAGAAGGCAGCGAAGTCGCTAGGAGAGGATTTTTTAAAGCCGCCATGGAACTAAGGCAAAACAGCGTTCTGAGGAAGAATAGTCTTATGCCAAAAGGTAAACAAATAACCTGCTGTTTTATTTGCTCATCAGACAGGTTCGTTGACGAGCACCATTACGATTGTTGCAGGGGGGCGATTAGTCCCGAGACAGTCCCCCTCTGCCGGCGTTGCCATAGGACATACCACGACTGGGGTATCGGAGCCTTCTCCCCCGATACCACCGAGAGGGCTTTGAAGGTATTTAACAAGCTCAGGGAGATATTGCGCTCATTGCCACTCGGGCATCCTTCCCACCGTAATTTTCCACCAATGAAGCTGGAGGATGTCAAGCGGTCCGGGTATTGGTATAAGAAGTGGGGCATCAAGCCACCGCGAAAAGAGAGGGTAAAAGCGGCGTTTTCTTCCAAGATACCTAACCCTCCTGCCCTCTGTGGCGATGACTGGCTGAAAGAGCACCTCCACGACCACACCCCTGAGGAGATTGGGGCACTAACCATCGAGGTAGCTTGTGGCGAGAGACGGCTGCCACCGGTATCTGTATCCGACAAAAGAGGTAAAATAAAGGTAATGATTAAGGAGGTAAGCAATGTCGAAGTTCAATGTTAATGTAGAACACGTCCCATCTTATCAGGAGTATACGATTACTTCTTCTCAATTAAAGGAGCTCTTGAATAGAACGTACCCCGGGATAGAAATGCACTTGTGGGATAACGCATACTGGTATATTTCCCACGGGGACTGGGGAAAAGTTTTTGGTGATGTTCTCAAGAATTTCCCTAAATGGACAGCCGAGCGTTTTGACTGTTCAAATTACGCAATGCTGTGTAGTGCTAGGGTGAGCGAGAAGTATAAACTGAACACTTGCGGGATTTGTATAGGTGACAGCCCAATGGGACGGCACGGCTATAATGTTTTCTTGAGTGCAGGGGTGACACTGGATATCCTGGAGCCGCAAACCGGGATGGTTTATCATTCCGATGAAGACTCCGGCTACATCCCAAAGCTAGTGATATTTGGAGGCTAAAGGTGCTGCAACCATGCGATATTTTAGTCACTGTTAATTGGGAAAAAGACCTTTGGTCAAGGATAAGGAGATGGGGAGTAGGGTCTCCTTACTCTCACGTTTACCTTTTCCTGGGAAAGGTAGCACTCCTGACCGACCGGAGGCAGGGCAGGTTAATCCGGGTGCCATTGATTTTTGAGAGTAATGGGAGGGGATGCTGTCTCCGTCTACTATCAGAGAGATATGGGGAGACGGTTGTGGTGATGAGGCTGAAGTCCTATGAGGACAGGAAAAGGATACCTGCCATTCTGGCTGAGGCAATAAAGCTAGCTTCAGACGAGAGCGCCAGATATGATTACTGGTGCATAACTCGTTTTATAATTCCTAGAATCATCTGTGAGAAGTTGCGATTGCCGTTGCCGCTGTCCTGGCATCGGAATCCAAAGCAAGTGTGCTCAGAGGCCTGTTGGGAAATTTACCACCGAGCTGGGATTGACCTGCTTCCTTCTGATATAGTCCCTTTGCCTGGGGACTTTGTTGAGAGCCCTCTGCTTGAAGAGGTTTGGCAAGGCAAACTATCGGAGCTGTGTCAATAAGCTCTGGCTATGGCTGGTTCCCAAAAAACAACTCATCTTCTAAGGAGCTGGCTGCTCGTGCTTTTTCGATACCTTTATCCAACCCGGTGCCGAATCCTGCTTTCTCGTTAGCACTCCTCTTTTTGACTGGGGCACCCAGGTCACCCTGGTTAAGACGGGAGAGAAATGCCGGAACCATCGCCTTAGCATCCTGTCTTGCGCCCCTGATTTCTTCGGCAGCTAGCTTCACGGTTTCTGACATGAGGCCGATTTTGGACTCGGCCTGTTTTCCCTGGACTCCTGCTACTATTTGCTCCTTAAGCTTGGTCATTTCGGCAACCAGGGCATTTATCGAGTTTTGGTTTTGCTCCTGTATCCGGACCAACTGCTCATTATGCAGGGACTCTTTCAGATCATTGATTTGCTGGGTAAAAGCTTGGGCTTGCTGGTCTGACTCCGGTGACCTTTGCCCCGACTTCATTTCGGCTCTCAGGGCAGCCAGTTCCGCGTCATGCTTCGCGTCGGCAAGCTGCTCAATACGTGCCTGAAGGGCTAGAATCATCGTGTTGTCCTGTGGGGGAGGTGGTGTCGGTTCCCTTGTTAGGAGAGGGAGCAAGGTGGTGATTATCTCAGTAGGAGTCTTGGCGAGAGAAGCCGCCAACTCAGCAGCCTGGGTAGCGGAGGCTCCTTTTTCTACCGCCATCTCCTGAAGTGCTTGTGAAAAGGTGCGCTCTCCATCGGGATCGGGATACATCCTACCATCGACAACGTTATAAAATTGCGGCTCCCGTTTTCTCCCCCTGGCGGGCTTTTCCTCTTCCTCTTGGAGACCCAACCTCTCTTTTAGTTCTGGTGACATTTCTACGTCCCTAGCGGGGAGCGATTGGGCATACAGTTTTAGCCATCTTGTTCTGATGTCTTTGGGGACGTTTTGCTCGATAAGATTCCTCTCTATTGAGTCCAGGTCATCCATATCCGCCAAGCTCCGGACGTAGTCGACCACAGTTCCCAAGGACAGCTCTCTTTTGTCGCTGACACTTTTTGCAAAGCCGAGCCTCTCGCCAATTGACTTGAAGATGTCAGCCTGGGAGGGAATGGTTGACTCCCCAGCGAGGGACCCAGAAGGGGGGGTCCCAGAGGGAGATTTTTGAGAAGGAGTTTCTTGAGGAGGAGTTTCTTGTAGGGGTTTATGTAGCCAGCTACCAGGTGGATTCTCCAGAGTCTGCCGCCCCTCGCTGGTTATCAGGTATAAGTTCTTTTCCTTATCGGGCTTCTGGGCCAGGCCCTTGCTTGTTAAATCAAATAAGTCGTGGCCAACGAAAAACGGCGTTTCACTGATAATAGCCCCAATGTCCCCTGGCCTAGCGGGGTCTGTGCGTTCTGATAATGCTTCCAGTACTTTTAATATCCGCGCTTTTTCCTCTGCCATTTTAATCCTCCTAAAAGCCCCTCTTTTTATAGGCGTGCTGCTTTAACAGCTCCTCCCCCAGTGTCAGGCAATAGTTTATCCAGGCAGTTTTATTGCCCCGGTGGTCGCTGGGGATCATGCCCTCGAGGGCTGCGTAGTTTGAAAGCTTTTCCAGGTGCTGGTTTTGCTCGGGGGTAATACGCATCTCCAGTCGTAATACCTTTGTCTCCTGTGCCTCTTCTGGTTCCTGCTCCCCTTCTGGTTCCTGTGCCTCTGGTTGTGTTTGCTCTGCCTGATCTTCTTCCATCTCTCCCCCTCCGTGAAAATCATAACCTAGTGAGTATAAGTTGTCAAGCCCATGCCTGAGAATGCCTGAGAATGTCCAGACAGATAGGGAAACGAATAAGGTTGACAAAAGCTAGGGCAGGCATTAAAATTAAAAAAATGAGAAGGATTGTAGTGTCAAGCCTCAAAGGAGGGACCGGGAAAACCAGCACCACGGTGAACCTTGGCAAGGCTCTCCAGCGTGCTGGATATAGGGTAGGCTTACTGGACGCTGATGCAACGGCGCCCACTCTCTTTAAGGCCCTGGGTATGAACAAGCCGCCAGCCTTAGGAGTGGACTCCAGGCAAGCGAAGCTAAGGCCTTTTGAGGTTGATGGTCTCTACGCATTGACCCTGGCCAGCCATTATGGTGAGAACCCGGCTGTGTTATGGGATGAGCCGACTCTAATACGGGCAATGCGGGAGCTTATTCGTGATGTAATCTGGCCGGAACTGGATTATCTCATCCTTGATTCACCACCCTCTAGTTCGGGTTTCATGCAAGCATTGTTTGATGCCCTGGCGGGTGATATCTATGGCACTGTCTTGGTTTTTCAGCCTAGCGATATAGCTGTTGCCGATTTAGTTAGAACGCTTGATTTTATTAAAATAAAGCGGGTACCGGTAGTAGGGCTTATCTCAAATATGGCATATTGCATTTCTCCCAAGGGTGAGAAGTTTTGGCCATTTATCTCACCGAATGTTGATATCGGAGACATCTGCGGAGACCACGGTATTCCCCAGCTGGGGGAGGTGCCTCTAACACCCCAACAGGGTATTATTGACAGAGAGTTTGACAAAATAGCCCAGCGTGTGGTAGACGCCAAACCCTTGGTTTTGAAGGATAGTATGTTAACGAAGCTGTATAAACGAATAGCTAAAGAGACGGTGAAATCAGTGGTGAGGAGGTTCTAGGATTGGCTACAATGGCCGAAAGGGTATTTAATTTTATTCTGGAAGATAAACTAACCCACCAAGCTATTCTCCGAGACTTACCTCAGGATAAGAGAGCGGCTGTAGTTGGCCGCAAAGGGCGGTTAACAATTACTGGGCCGCAGGGGGGTTCTTTTATTATACGCCTAACCCCTTCTGGCGTCTTTAGGGAAACTGGTACCCAAAATATCCGTAACGAAATATTGATGAGTGATGATACGCTGCTCGAAATCCTGGTCGGGCTAGCCCAGTTTCCAGGTGAACCTGGCACAACTCCAAGGGCAGCTTATATGCATGGCGACCTGCGAATTTCTGGTGATAGCGTGCTTTATGATGCTGAGGAGATATTCAACGCTCTGGAGAAGCACGCCTTTGCCAAGATGGGACCGGTCGCCAGGGTAGCGGTCGAGGAGATGAGGCAAAGGAGACAGGATTGATAGCTGAAATTCCTTTTGTGGTGCTGATTACTGGAGCAGCTCTGCTCGGCTTGTATCTGGCAAATCTACTTTTTGACTACAAAATCCCTCAGTATCTTAGCAGGAAGTTAGGACACTTAGGAGGCTGTATTGGCTTTCTGCTGTGCCCGTTGCTGTTTAGTAGTTTCTGGTGGCCGCTAATCTTGACTACCGGTTTTACTGCTTTACTCCTATATGCCAGAGTGTTTCGGCCTGATACCTTTCGTGGTGTAGGCGGCTCGGGAAGGTTAGGAGCACTAGCTGAGATACACTTCCCGGCAACTGGTATCGTGCTTATTGGGATATTGTGGGGGCTACTGGGAGAGCCCTGGCTTGCTATCGTGCCATTGACCTTCATGGGGGCTGGAGATGCTATAACCGGGCTCATTAGGAGCCGTGTCTACGGTAGAGAGGTTAAAGGCAACTGGGGGAGCCTGGGGATGCTCGCTACTTGTCTGATTTTAGCCTATTTTATCTACCCCTATTGGATTGGTGCGGTAGGGGCTGTTACTGCCACCCTGGCTGAGAAATACACCAAGACAACCAAGTACGTCGACGATAATTTGACCATACCCTTGCTTTCCGCGATTGTGATGGCACTTTTGCATAGCTTTTGTTAAAGGGAGGTCTTAGGTGAAAGTTTTAGTAGATGAAGGTAAAAAGAAAGCCACTCTACATTTAACTAAGGTTGATGATTTTGACAACAGCGTCCTTGAAAAAGCCTTTTCCTTCTATAAGTGCAGGCCAAGGCTCGATGATATTGACGTTGAATTACATCCACTAATCAGTGAGATGTGGACAAAGAACTATAGGACATTCAACTGTTGTTGTGGCCACAAGAAAGTCATGGGATTCATCATGTTTTTGCCCCCTAAGAAAAGAATGTTAAGGGGAGCGTGGTGGAAACCCAACGAGCCAATCCCCCAAAGAATAACAGAGTTGAAGCACGTTGAAACAGCAATTATTATCATAGCCAGAGGTGATGCTATCCAGCCATTTGTAGCTAGAATAAATAAGGAGACCTTAAATGAAAGCCAAAATTAAAGCACACATCTTGACCTTACCTAGACCCTTTGCGGCTCCATTTTTTGGGTGTTCACTACTGATGGGTGCTGTACTAGCAGGAGGCCTTAATGCCAATGCCTGGATAGCTCTTGTTGGTGGTCTGCTAATTATGGCTGGCGGACACTCGTGGAATAGCTTCCTTGATTATGCCTGGACAGGCCTGGATAAAGGAGAAGCCGAGGACAGGAGCGCTGAGAAAGACTACACTGGCGGGCAAAATCTTATTGAAAACGGCATTGTCAGCTTAAAAGAGGTAGCCTTCAACGCTACTGGCTGGTATGTCCTGGCTCTTGCCCCAATAATCTATCTATCTATCAAAGTAAGCTGGGTACTACTGCCTTTGGCTTTTGCAGGAATGCTGGTTACCTTCTGGTACTCGTGGGGAAAATTCAACTGGACTCATGAGACAGCTCTTGCCGTGGGGGTTGGACCAATAGCAGTTCTCATCGGCATGTTCTCGGTGACCCCGGACCCCCCATGGCTGATAGGTCTGCTGGTCAGTGTTCCTGTCGCTATAATACTCTGCTACCTCGGGCTGGCGTTTGACGAGTGGCCAGATGCCGAGGCAAACCTCAAAAAGGGAGTAAAGAGCCTAGCTTACAAGGTCTGGGAGTATGGTATTGCTCTGGAGTGGTACATAATGTCGTGGTTCCTCTTTGTGCTACTCTACCAGGTTTTTCTCATTTATTTAGGCATCCTTGCCCCGATGACGGCAATAACCTTCTTTGTCTTTCCCGGGTTGATGGCTTGCCTTGTTTTACTGAAAGGGAATTTCAGGAAGGTGGGGGGATTCCTGGTACTGGTAGCGGCACTGTATCCCTGCTTGCTTCTGATTGGACAGATAGTAGGAGGCTAGTTTGAAACAAGCTAGTAGTATTTTCTCTGCTGAAACTGGCGAGATTAAAAGCTGGGAGGAGTTACCATATACTCCTCAACCTGTGACGGGAAATATCTTTTCGTTCGACTATAAAGTCGCAGAATGTACTAGATGTCATCGAAGCCGCGGTATTGATTTACTCAGAAAATGGAGAGGGAGACGGTATTGTTTTCTCTGCTATTACTACGGAGTTTACTGGGAAGAAAGAGATAAGGCTGAAAACGCTAGAGATAAGGCTGAAAAAGCCAGAGAGCGGGCTGCCAAGAAAGCTTTTAGGGTAAAACACATCCAACAGAATCCTGACTTTAGTTTGAGAGAGCTTGCTCGTAGACTAAATATAAGCCACGAGGCAGTAAGATATTGGAGAAAGAAAATTGAAACCAAAGATCATGAGTAATGTACTCATCACTGGTGCTTCTGGTTTTGTTGGTCAGTCACTAATACCACTACTGTTAGCCCAGGGACATAAAGTCTACGGACTTAGCCGGCATCCTCCAGAGGCGAGGGAAAATCTCATTCCCCTTACTGGTGATATAACCGAGGAGAACCTTGGGCTTACAAAAGTACCCGGGGATATCTATGCCGCTTACCACCTGGCCGGCATCCACCGGCTGGGTGAGGACAAGGACGGCGAAATATCGCGAACCAATGTCCTCGGCACCAATAATGTCATTTCCTTCTGCACCAAGTATAAGATAGCGCACCTCTACTTCTGTTCTACCGCCTATACCTGGGACTGCAATACCTATGGGCTATCAAAAATCAGGAATGAAGAGGCGATAGCCAGGTTTGCCCAAGAAACCGGGGCCAGAACCACTATCTTCAAGCCATCAATTATTATGGGAACAGAGGAGCACCCTTATCCGGGCCACTTCTCTCAGTTCGTTAAAACGGTAGTTAAGATACACCATAGGGCTGAGCTTATCCGGAAGAATATCGAGGGTACCTTGCGACTACCTGCCATTGAACCTGTCTTTAGAATTAAGGGGGATCCCGATGGCAAGCTCAATCTGGTCAGTGTAGCTGCTGTGGTTGAAGCGATGGCTGCCATTAAGAAACCGGGAACCTACTGGCTAACTAACCCCAACCCACCGACCCTGGGACAGTTAGTAGACTGGGCTGGCGAGTTCATCATGGTAAAGCTAAGGTTTGAGCATGACTTTCAACCGATGCCTCTTGAGATAATATTTCAGCGGCTGGCCAGTGCCTTTTCTCCTTACCTCCAGGGTGATGACTTCCCCAGTGATATAAAGCACCATCCCCCAATTACAAGAGAATTTATCCACGAAACCATCTCTCAAACTCTCTATCCTTGCCATTAAGCATTTCCTGCACTATAATTTAGTTAAGGAGGGTGCTTATGGTTATGGAAAGAGTAGAAAAAACTTTTGGCCTCCCCCGGTTATCTGAGATCAGCAAGTCTCTGGGTAACCTGCCCAATGAAAGGCAACTCCGGCAGATCAAAGACGTCCTGGTTACCGCGGAAAGAGTTGCCAAAGTTAGCCCTGACCTCGATAAAGTCGTTGCCCTTATCAAAGAGATAAACGCATTACCCCCAGAGCGCCTACAAGAACTTCTAAAAGCCCTGCGTTCCGTTGAGCGGATAATTAAGAATGCACCGGAGGGCATTGTCCAGTTTATTTCAGGTTTGAAGGAGGACTGAGATGCTTGACCCCGGTACAGGTTTAATAATGTTCATAGTTGGCGGGATAGGCACTGTGGTTTCCTTTGCCGCCTTCAAGACAGCTCAGCAGGTAGGGCCGAAGCTCAGCATGTCTGACCTTTTGCCAGCGCCACCTTGGGTTGGTTTACCCATTCCCATGGCCTTCTATACCAAGCCAGAAGTATTGGCTGAGGCGAGGAGGAGATAGGATGTTTCTGCCCGCAATGCTGCTAAAGTCTATAGGTTTGGCGGCCGCTAATGCGACAGTCTCACCTGGGATTCTCCAGCCATGGGTTGACGAGATAAATGCCGATGTGGCTGAAAAGGGCAAATTCGCTAAGTCTCAGGTTGCCTATATACCGTTTTCTCCGCCGCCTGTCTTCTGGGACTATAAGTGCCGGAAATGCCGCTACTGGCAGAGTCCGAGTGCCTGCCAAGTAGTTGAGGGAGAGATATCACCACGGGGCTGGTGTTCAATCTGGCTTCCACCTGACGACAAGCCAGCCTTTTCCTGGCCTAGTGAACTTATGAGAGGTGACTGGTAATGACTGAGCCTAGGGCTTTGGGACGGGTAGATTGGATGCCCCGCTTGAAAGTCTGGCGTGTTATCTGGTATAAAGGCGCAGCAGATATTCCAGCAGGCGATTATCCTACAAAGAAAGAAGCTGAAGATGCTTTACGAGAGCTTGTAGCTAGAGGCAATCCTACACCTGTTACCCCAGAGGTTACATACGATAAGTCTCTAGAAGAATTTAGAAAGGCATCTCGTGAGTTTAGCCTTATTCGTGAGGCTTATCGTGCCAAGAAGATTGGTGATGAGGAATTCCTGAAGGGTAAAACTGTTTTTGATAAAGCATCTGAGGTAGCCGATGAAGCTGAAACGGCATATATTAAGGCTAAAGCCCTCCCCAAAGCCAGCGGTAATCCAGGCTTTACTGTTGAAGATGCAAAGAGTATTGGTAAAGAGTTGGGCATTGACTTCAAACGCTACGATGTAGAGCAATTCAGGCAGGGGCTCGATGTGGAGCTTGAGCACTGTAACGTAACTAACTGCAACCCTCTTCTTACGGGGAAAATAGCGCAAGCTCACCTGAATGAGCTTCCAGATTACTACACAAGACTAGCCAAGATGGAGGAGGTAACTATGTCTGCACCAAGAACAGAAGATGAGAGAAAATCATTTCACGAGCGGATATTCGGCAAGGGGTCAACCCCACCCGCTGAGAGGCTGGGAAGAGGGCAAACAGTCAATGACCTAATGCCAATGTCACCTGAAAGTGGGCCGCCACTGCCGCGGGTACTGGGGCTGCGGTGGCCGTGGAAAAAGTAAAAGAGGTCTGCCATGATATTGGAGCTGATTGAGTCTGATAGACCAAAAACTTTTACTGAGAAGCTATCGGAATATTTGGCTCAACCTCCTCAACCTATCCTCAGATTTTATGGTGACTTCAGCAGGGAAGAGGGAATCGATGACAAAACTCATATCCTCTTTGCCGTGAGGAATGGGTTGCCGCTTCCACTTGTCTACGGCATATACGCTAAGGTCAGTTATGATTCCCTTGTTGACTATTGTGAGAAAACCGACCACATCGGGGCATTCAGCACTGACGACTGGCGGCTGACATTTGAGAGCCTTGGGACAGCCCAAGTGGAAATACGGGTCGGGCTGGTCCCGTTTGAGATTTTAACAGACAGGGTGAAAATTGCGGTTTAGGAGGAGACCATGCCTGAGTTGCCAAAGTTTATAGAGGGGATAAAACCTCTTAGGGCACTTGAGATATTGCTGAAGCCTACTGACCCAAAAGAAGGTCCGCCGGTACCCGATTCTTGGTCTATCTCCTGGCCTGGCTTTTTAACTCGCGGTATAAAGCGCCTGATAGAGGAGCCGCCCTGGAAAACAATCCCCGAGAAAGGCCTGAAGGCTGAACTTATTAAGGAATTTGAGGTGGTGACAGGCAAGAAACTTTAGAACTCTTGCCAAACAACCTAATTCGGGTTAAACTGAAATTAAGGAGGCTTGCTATGCAAAGAACTAACCTCTTTGAAGCACCTGTTGGAGGGAATCTACTCTTCTCCCTAAAGGATATAGCCTATACCCCAGTAGTGCCGAAGATGAATGAGCCTTTCTCTGTTACGGGAAAGGTCAATCTGTTTGGTATCCCCTTCCTGGCACCAGTCTGGGTGATAGTGACTGCAACCTATCCTGAGACTTGGTGGGAGTCTGTGATTCCCATTATTGGCTCACCCGAAGTCAGGGAATCGTCAATGGTGGTTGGCAGCGACTTCGAGATTACCTTTAAGAAAGGATTTCTGCGCGAGGGCGAGTTTGACTTAGCAGTTAGGGTTTATCCCGGGCCTACATTCCCGCTTGACTCAATTGTCTTTCCCCCAGCCCCAGCTTTTGCTACTGAAGAGACTACCTTTATGGTTGCCGGCGAAGTGCCACCAGCAGGCTTTCAGCACCTCAGGATACTTTCCTATGGCAAGCCTGATGGCAAGCCTGATGGCACGCCAGTAACACCATCTGGTGTCCTGGAATTAGAGGTTGGAGACATATGCCGGGTAAACTTCAGTTTTGAGCACAGGGGTGATGCTGAGACCGGCAAGTTTCATGCAGCCATATGGGTTTGGCAACTTTTGGACCCGCATGATGAAAAAATAGCCAATGAAAAGACATTTAGCGTGCCATCAAGTATTGATTGGGAAACCTTTGAGGATTACTACGTGGATATCCCGATTACTTCTGCAATAGGCCCCGGCTCATACGGGCTTTATGGCAAGATAGTGGATATTCCCGGTGCCGACATATTCTCCAGTTACCTGGAGGATGTGATAACTATTACCGGTGTCCCCGTTGAAGGGGTATTTGAGAACTTACGAATCATTAGCTATGAGACGGATTTACCTATTGGTGGTATCTGCCACGTGGCCACCAAATTTGAGTACCAGGGACCAATTCTTACGAGAAACCTCTATGCTGCCATAGGCAATAATGGTGCTGGTGGTTTCGATGAGATATGTAAAGGCCAGAAATCTAAAACAGTAGGGCCAGATGATACGCCTAAAACATATGAAGTTGAGGTAGCGATACCTATTACCTCTGCGATAGACCCGGCTGGGAGTCCCTATGATTTATACGCTAAGGTCTGCCATGGGGTTGCCTGTATGCTGGTGGATGCTGAAAGCGAGCATTTGCAGAATATCATCACCATTATTGGGGGGTATGCTGGCTCGATAATCAGCAAATGGATAAACAAGGCTCCTGAAGGAAGCAAAATCCCCATCCCAACAGAAGTCAAGGTAGACAATAACACATTTGAGGTTGGGATAAGGTATAAGAACTACTCAGGGAGAACTGTTACCGGTGGGTGCAAAGTAGAGGTTAGAGACCCCGGTGGGATACTCCGAGCCAGCCCACCAGTAGATTGGACTGGTATGAGCGACAATGAGGAATTGTCGAAGGAGTATAACATCTGCCACGTCGATAAACCAGGGAACTGGACGGTACACATAGATTTCCTCATGGATTCTACTGTGGTTGATGACTATGATGGGCTACTTTTTACTGCCGTTGAGGAGGTAGTGCCCCCAACTGTAGATTTTAGCCTATCAAAACCCTCTGCCAGTCCAAGCCATGTTGACCCAGGTGATAGTGTTACTATTCGCTGCCCAATAACATCTCTTTGCACTGAGTCTCAAGCTATTACCGTAAAGGCTAAGATTTACGAAGGCTCTGCCCTGCCGGGGCATGGTGATAAATTAGATGAGCTTTCTAAAAACACCACTATTTCACCGGGCCAGACAAAGGATGTCACCTTTTATCATACCGCTATTGGGACTGATGCTGAGAGGCGAGATGTAGAGGTTGAAGTCTATGTTGGTGGAACACTTATCGTACAGGATGAGTGGGATGATATTTATTATGTATCCGTTGCGGCTCCTCCCCCCCCAGAATATGAAGGGACAATAAGCAAGAAACAACTTAAATACAATGGAACTATCAGGTCAATTCCGGCTAGCAGCGTACCCCAAGATAAGAGTGGGATAGTTTCCATCTGGGGGCGAAATGATATGACCAGCAACCAAAAAATGGGTATCTGGTGGCAGGTTAAAGACCCTGATGGCCATGTAGTAGAAGAATATTCCAGGTGGGAAGCTTACTGGACTGAGCCAGGTAATGCCCAGGAGTTCATTGGTGGCCGCTTTGACCTGGACAAAGCAGGAACCTACACCATAGACATCGAGCTATTTATGAACCCTGATGACCAGGTTTGCGTTGATGATTACCATGGGACCTTATGCACTGTAGCTGGGGCCCCACCTCCAACGGCAGTCACCTTTGATGTAATGATTTGGGGTACTGGTGGTTTTGGCCACTATGATAAGTGGATGTGCTTCTATTACGACCCCGCTATTAGTGGCTTTGTTGGTGATAACAATTGGCATTACCCTTCTCAGGATATAGGGTTTAGCAATGTTGAACCCGGTGGCTATCTGGCAGTATTTCTATTGGAGAACTCAACTATGTCTGGCCAGTTCACCAGCCCCAGTTTTACTGCTGTTGATGGCGGACGCTATCAATATGACCTGGATTTAGGGAGGGTAAGCAAAATTGGGTAGCAAAGACGAATGGCAACGATATCAAGAAGCACTGCGCAGTGGAGACAGAAAAGCCGCGGCTGAAGCCTTCAGGAGATACCAGGAGGCAAAGAGAGCCGAGGGCAGACCCAGCTCTAAGCCGACATTGGTCAACCTCAGCACGCGTGTCAAGGATTACCGAAATGCCATCCCTCTGGATGAGATACCGGATGAGCTGGAACGCAGCCCTGAATTTTTTGACTTGATGAAGCGGATTGCTACTAAGGAGACTTAAATGCCGGCTACAATTTGCATGGCAGATTTTGATTTGCCCACGAGGAGTGCCTCTGGGTTCATATTAAGATATATTCTGCCTCGCTTGGAGCCAGCTGCCCTCTATGGAATGCTTGCCCGCAGGCTGCCCTTTCAACTATCAGCTCCCCAGTCCGACATAATTATCGGAACCGGCCATGGCGGCGTTGATGTCTTTACTGGCCAGAACGAGGCAGTAATCCTTGAGGTAGGCAAATATGACCCCAGGGAGGTAGCCGGGAAGGTAATAAAGTTGCTTTCGTGTCAGTGTGGGGTTGAGCTTGTGCCGGATTTAGTGGAGAATGGGGCAGCCTGTGCGATGGGCTATACGGATGATTATTTGTGGGTGGTAGATGCCGACCTTGCTTCAGTCCCCTGGGCTGATAAGGAATTTGCCGGCAAGTGCCTGATGCCGGTGGTAGCGGGGCTAAACGTACTACTTGACGGTAAAACAGCGCAAGAAGCGTTTGACACTGAACTTACCCAATATGATTGCTATGCGGAGATAGAGGAGGACGAGCTAATAAAATCCTGCATTGAGTTTAATCGCGACAATGCCGTGCTGCTGGGGGATGGAGGTGCTTCTATAAGAGCTAGAGCTTCTTTGGCACTGCCTTTTAGGCTAATTCCTCCTCCGCCAATTTTGCTTCCAATTTCGGGTTAAAAGGGGGTGATGTTGACAAAGAAATAAAAGTGTGTTTACAATTAGATTAGGGATACAAAACGGGATGAGCGACCTTTACCGGGAAGGTTGAAACGCTCATCCCGTTTTCCTTTCCGGGAAGGCTGCTCCCCACAAAACTAAGGAGGTAATAATATGCAACTTCTCGACCCCAAAGTGTTAGTCGACAGTATCGCCGATGGTGCGATTGAGGTAGCTGAGGGACCAGCCAGGGTGGCCAAGAATATCGCTGTTGTAGCTGATAACTTCGCCTCTGAGGTCAAAGCCAACATGGATAATGTCAAGACCAAGATGCCCGATGACCCTTCCGTTATACCTGATGCTGCTATCAAGGCAGTAGGGCAAACGGTTAAGGCTGGCCTGGGCATGGTCGAGGGCCTTGGACAGGGTGTTATGGACACCTTTGAAGGAGTCAAGAATCAAATAAAGAGGGTTACGGGATAAGGAGGAAGATATGCCTATCAAGAATCCAAAGGATTTACTATTAGACGCTATCAAATATCCAGTGGCGGTAGAGGCTAAATTGCCTGAGGGGGCACCGAAAATATCCACTATGCTGATTGATGCCACTAACAAGATTCCGGTACTACCTGATTTGCCTATGGAAATCCCTGACCTGCCGGCGCCACCTGAGCTACCGGCTCTACCTGGTGGTGCAGAAGCTGGTTTGAAACGACGGTATGTCACCAGCGCCGTGGTAACACCGGTAAGGACAGTAAGGCCGACGCCAGCAAGGGCAACTGTAACACCCCTGGTACAGGAATATACCCAGCCTATTGGGGGGGTGATAGGCCAAGTATCAACCCGAAGGGGAATGTAAAGCCTCTTCAAAAAATAGCCTTAATTAAAGGAGGAAATCGTGAATAACTCTGTTGTAACTACATTACAAGCGGCTGGACTATATAAAGACACCGGCCGCATGGCTGATCAAACGCTCAGAACCATCCTGCCCGATGGGCAGGTCACCGAACACGTAATGGCGGAAATCGATTACGCGGACATAAAGACCCTGGCCGACGAGATTGATATTCTCATTTCCCAGGAGAACCCGTGGATTCAGGCACTCTTTGCCAAGAACGCGGTGGCGATTGCCAATGCCGTCAGGGTAGTCAATGTCGAAAGCGCGAGTGGCTTCAAGGGTGCTGTCGGCAGTGGTCGTCAGCTGGATATCCTGAGGTTCCGCCCGGAGCAGTTCCAGGACCCGGCTATTGCTGCTGCAACGGCCAGGCTTACGTGGGTCAGGAATATTGCCGGTGTCGTACCACCTGTTGGGTGGACCGGCGAGCTCATCGCCGGCACTACACCCGCTGTTGCTGATGGCCACATTGCCTTGGCAATGGGAACGACTGAAGCCCTCCTGGTCTTCGGCTTCGCCAATCCCTCCTGGACACCAGCCACCAGCGCCATCCAGATTACCTATCTGGCCCGGCAGTATAACATCCAGAACGCCGACTTCGACCTAGCCCAGGTATGGGAGCACTTCCCGCTGATTGAGCTGAAGGAGCCCTTCATCCTCTACCCGAGGGAGGACGGCCGGGTTGAGGCGAGGTACTACCAGAACGCCGCTGATGAAATTCAGCCGGTAGGGCTTTGGATAAAGATGAGCCAGAATATCCGCAGCTTGATAACTGGCTAAAGAGAAAACTAAGTACCGTGGGCTGACGGGAGGTGACGCCCCCCTGAAAATGGGGGGAATCAGCTAATATTTTATGGAGGTTTGCTAAAATGCAAGCTAAATCAAAATTGTATGCAAGAAGGCTCAGGGGCGACATTGGCCCGCTCAATATTGACCCGGCATCGCGTCTACCAGGACGGATATTCGGGCCAGCTGTATCTCTCGATGGCGTCTACCAGGACTATGACGAGATAAGCCTCATCAAGCACTTCACCCTCGGCTCCCGGATGGTGGTTGACGAACGGGTATTTCACTATGGCAGGGCTGGTAATGCTCTCAATTGCGGCCTGGGAGCACACATCGGCGGAGCTCAGGATGTTGCTTTTGCTGTCGTTACTGTGGATCTTCTGGCTGCCGGAAAATACACCTTTGAAGTAACCATAGCAGGCACCGATGGCCGTCTCGGCACCGGCGTAATCGCTGAGGATGAGCTGGCCGAAGGAAATGCTATCATCTTCCCCGACGGCATGGGTGATACCATTAACCGCCGGATAGTTCACAACACGGCAGTGGATCCCAACTTGGTCCCACCGGTCGTGTTGATGACGGTAACAGTTGATAGACCTCTTCCCGTTGCCCTGACTCCCGCCCCCCACGCTGAATTGATAGCAAATCGCTACCTGGATGTTCTTGAAGGCAACCTAGACAGACAAATGATCGTAGGGATGCCACCGATTGCAGCAACTGTTGGCCAGTATCTCTGGCTGCAAACATGGGGTCTTGTTTGGATAACGCCAGTCCTAGGGGATTGGACTACAATCGATAGTTCCCTGGCTATGTTCCGTGGGAATGGCTCAATTGCCGCGTTTAATGAAGCTGACCCTGCCGTCGGTATACAACAGATTGCAGGCACTATCATGGCTCCTGGTTTCGGTGGTGGACAGGGTGCTCCCTTTGTCAATCTCATGATAGCTCCGTAGAAGTAGGATCTCTTGACTTAAAAGAATAGCATCGCTCCCCTCCGAGAAATGGAGGGGAGCACAGCGGACAAAATAACTTACTCTCCGACGATAAGGAGAGAAAAGGAGGCGTAAGTTGATACAGTATTTGCCTATCCCGGAAGCTACTGTAGGGGCGACCTTACCCAAACTCCTGCAAAAGGGGTTCTTCGTCAAATTCACCGATCAGTGGCCAGATACGCTGCCCCACGTCAAGGGCAAGTTCTTCAAAATCGCCAGAGTCAATGAGGTTAACCAGGACCTGCCCTATATCCTGCCCGCCAATGATTACCGCGATGTCGACTTCTCCAACCAGACCGGCGGCGTAAACCTCTACCCCGAGAATACCAGGACGCTTTATGAATTGGCACTGGGATTTAAGCCAGGTAACTACCAGGTGCAACTCTATATCCCCGCCGGTGAATTCGTAAGCAGGCTTGAGCAGGCAGGGATGGTGCCCGATGTCACGGTGACGGCACGCAAATATCTCGGCGCTCTCAAGCCCGAAGACAGCCCCTACGAGGATAAGAGAATCCTCCTCTATTTTGTCAAGGATTTGGAACCCCTTATTGCGCGGACATTCGTGGACACTGGTCAGGGTCCTGTGGTGGTGCCGAATATTGCCTTTGAAAAGTGTGTCTTCGGAATCACCGTAAATAAATGTCTCCTGGAGGAGATGAAGGCACCAACATCCGAGCAACTTTCAAAGGCAAAAAGTCTAAGCTATTACTCGGAGCTTCGTTGGTAATTTTAGACAGACATAGAGGAGGTAAAAGATGCCTAGTTTAGCACAGGTAATGTCACCGGGGCTAACACACGTTTTTGCTACTGAGAAGCAGAACGCCAAGATAATCCCATCGCAGATTATTGTTGATAATGAAGCTGGCGGAGCACAGAGAGTTATCACCATACAGGATGTATTTTTGCCTGCTGCCAGCAATGGTGTCCCGGCTCCGGTCCTGACCACGATAGACCGGCTTATCATCACCGTCGACAATGCCGGTTGGGCCACGATAGCTGCGGAGGCGCTCAAGGAGCTGGAGATACTCGGGCAGCTGCAAGTTGCCATCGACGGGGCTGATGTCGGTACCTTCGTAACTATATCCTGGGGTTTTAATTAGCTCTTAAAGTCTTTGAGTACATAAAGGGAGAGGGGGGACGGCAAGCCTCAATCTCCTTTTTGCTAAAAGGAGGAAGCTGTGGCAGAACCAAAGGTATATACACCACCGAGACCAACAACGCCAAGGCTGGCCCCGTGGGACCATGTTGAGGCACTGTGCAACAAGCTCGACAGGCTGATAGCCCTACTTGAGGGGGCGGCACCTCCAGGCCCCCCTCCCGAATGGCCGGGGTGGGAACCGGTCATAAGCAAGCTTGACGAGATAAAGATCCAGCTTGCTCAACTGGAAATCACGGTTACCACCACCTGGGAGGCCAGGGAGCCAGTGAAAATCTACCGGGAGGCAATCCGAACCATCGGCACCTTCCACAGCGAGCTGGTCAACTGGAAGAAGGGCAAGAGAGTAATTTTCAAGGTGAAGAACACCCTCGACCAGGCAGTCACGATACAGCCCATAGGCAATATCAGGGATGCCACAGATGGCGCCGTCGACATTAGTGTCGGCCCCCTGCCCCCCTGCGCCGCTGGTGGGTACATATCTGTGGGGCTTGCCTGGGATGACTGGCACCCGTTTGTTGGCTGTGATATAACAACGGTCGCCCCAGCGCCAACCTCGGGAGTGCTCATGGTCGAGGCCGTGGTACAGGAGTAGAGAGATGTCTCAAAATAAACATTACGCTTTAGCACGAGAAGCAATACTTGCTGCCCTAACAGCGTATACCGGCATCACTACCGCCGACGGAGCCACACCGGCCAATAACACCCTGATAGACGCCAACCTTATTGGCAAAAATGACTTCATTAGCGGGAAGACTATTCTTATCGGCAGTGGTGACGCTCTCTATGAAGACCAGGGGGCAGCATCATTTGACAATACAACCGGCAGCATCACCGTTGAGGCAGCCTTCAGTGCTCAGATAAAAGCGCGCACTGTTTTCCGAATACTCAATGCGGCCACTGGCCAGGTGACAGAACTACTAGATGCCCTGGTGAGCTACCGGGGCACGACCGATGTCGATGGAGCACTTGGCGGTGGAACCCTGGTATGTTCTGATTTAACCACCAAGCCTGACTTTAACGGCAACCAGGTCGTCATTAAGTCGGGTCCCTATGCTGGTCAGGCGAGAGACATTGATGGGATAACCACCGGTGGCACAGTAACGCCCCATATATCCTTTGGCGGGACGATTACCGCTGGCACTAGGTTTTCCATCACCGCCATCAGGACTGTCCCTGCTGAGGTGGCCGCTCTTGCCGCCAAGGTAGACGCCACTCAAGGGTTGGTTTACTACGGGGTTGTTACCGAAATTCCTGCGCCTAACGAATTTACCATACCAACCTTAGCTGGCCTGGGAGCCGCTAAGTTCACTGATATGTCCGCAATAGCTCCATACTATGCCTTTGTCTTTAGAGACGCTGCGGGGGGTGGTGCTGCTCCTCAAGGTGAGTATCAGCCGATTACAAACTATGGCACTGGCAGCGGAACCTTCTCATCAGATGCCTTTACGGTGCCACTAGGTATCGGAGATGAGATACTTATTATTCATCCATTTCTCGCCAAAATTATGAACTTTGCCGGGCTACCACCGCACGTGGGCTCCCTTGCTGCTAACTGGCAAACTGCCGAGGCTGATATTGTCTCAATCGGGGCGGTTTTAACTAACTACAAGCTTCATTCACTGGTGCTGGACATCAACAACCTGGTGGGGACGGTCACCATTCGTATGTATCAGGATGTCGTTGGAACCGAGCGCCGCTGCTATCAGCAGGAATTTACCGTGGCCGCTGATGGTCCAGGACTCTGGATAGTAAATGGTACCGTCGGTATCCATGAGGTTCTGCGGGTAACCGCACAGAGCGATGCCGCCGCCGATAACGGCAAGACCATTGGCTACGACTATATGCTGGAGGAGATGTAGTGGTGAGCCTGCTTACAACACCAAGAGTTATAAGTGATATTTCGGCACTGGAGCATTACCAGCATTCCAGGTGGCGTGTCTATCCGCAAAATGTTTCCAGTGTTGTTCAACTGGCAGCAACAGCCACAATAAATACCTTTGGTGATTGGGTGCAGATAATTCCAATTGATACTATCCCCTTTGACTATGATGTAATAGGCATAGTGGTTGACCAGGTAAGCGCCGCTACCACCTATCATGTCCAGTTGGGGTATAGCCTTACTGCTGCTCCCCCAGGGGTAAATTTTGAGTCTGGGGAGCGTCGGCTCAAGTTGGTTACTGTCCCGATAGCCCGTGCCACCGAGCTACTTGCCGTTCATGGTCAAGATATACCAGCAATTGCCAGCTTCTGGGGAAAATTAAAGACTGCAAGTGGTAATGCCGATACCGCCGACATAAGTGTTGTTTTAACTCGCCACGTTGATGTTTCTAGCCCTGTACCTAAATGGCCGGCATTTCCCTGGTGAGGAGGCAACTATATCAGTAACTGCCGAATTAGTATAGGAGGGAGGTGGGTGTGAGTTTACTAACTAAAGCAGGGATAACCAAGCTATCCGAGCTTGACATAGACGCTGCCCCAACTAAGGCGCAGGCTATTGCCGAGCTTATCCTGACCACACAGGGGGATGTACTCTATCGCAATACGGAGGCAGCTAGGTTAGCCGCTGAGTATGGAATTGGTATGAACTTCCTCCACATGACAAATTCAGGCGATTTCGTTCCAGTGTGGAAAGACCTTCAGGGTGATATCGTTTACATTACCGGTGCGGTTAACCGGGTAATCTATCCGCCTATCCTGCAAATTCCTCTTCCTGTCCTGGGCCTAGCCGTTGCCGAGGACCACTCAGGGGAAGGTCATGTTGCTGTTCCGCCAGCACTTGTTATTCCTGTGCCAACCATAGGTGATGCTGCCGCATTAAGCTGGCTTTTGATAGATGACTGCGAAGCTGCCTGGGATGAGTATGTTCAGGCTAATGTTACCTCCACTGCTGATGGTGCTGTAAAAAAGATTGGTGCTGCCAGTGCAAAAATGGCAGTTGCCGATGCCGCAGCGGTGGGTAGGTTAGCCACTCATGACATAGGGCCTTTTGACCTGACTCCTTACAAGTATATTAGGGCGTGGATATATAGTAGCATCATTCTCTCAAGCGGTGATATATCTGTCTTACTTGACAACCATGCCTCATGTGTCTCCCCCGAAAAAGACCTGGATATTGGAGATATTCCAGCGACTACCTGGACACAGGTTACTCTTGATATGGGAGACACTTCTGGCTTAGGAGCGGTAATCTCCATCGGTATAGATATGGACATTGACAAGGATATTTTTGACTTCTACATTGACCAGGTGAGGGCAACCAAAGGAGGTGCTTAATGACAAATCACAAAAAGGAGGGAAATATGTTAGACCTAAAAGAGGAGCGAAAATACGAGCAGTTAAGAGAGCTAGGGCAAGAGCTACATATTCCAATCCCCGAACACTTTATAACGCTGGAGGTCTTTGATAAAAACGGCAAGCTCTTGCAGAGACATCACCAGAGGAGCCATAGTTGGACAAGAAATGCTTACAATATGCTTTTTTCACAGATGGCAGGGAAAGCCTGTCCCGACGCCACTTTCGAAGCAGGTAAGTTAAGTGCTAAACAAACCAATGCCATAATTCAAGGTGGCCTTTACGTCTTCGGTCAGCATCCTGGCACCATCGACGCAGGCACCAGTACTGGCTATCGTGCTGCTGCAGGAGAAGACGCTAAAGGCATCTTGGTAGGCTCTGGCGTAAATGCTGAGGACTTTGAGGACTATGTTCTACAGACGCCGATTGCCGAAGGTGCTGGTGGAGGGCAGTTAAACCACGCAGTCTCCGAAGCCCACTCAATAAGCTACGCTGCTCTTACCCTAAAGGATGAGCTTATTCGGTATTTTAATAACAATGGTGGTATAAGTGTAGATGTAAACGAGGTAGCTCTCGTTGGTGACTTAAAGCACCCCGATAGCTCCAGCGCTGCAACCGAATTTCTCGTTTCCCGTGACCACCTCGCTTCAACCGTTACCGTTCCCGATACTGGCCAGCTAAAGGTGACCTATACCATTCAGCTAACCTATCCGAGTTAATAGGAGTAAAGGAATACCAGAAGTGAAGAAAGAGGAAAGACGGATATCGCCGGCAGTGGTTATTATACCGGTAGGGAAGGAGGTAAATTTTGCCAAACAAAAGACAAGCTAGACTTTTTGAGACGGGTGCTGACCTGGTTGAGATAGAGATAACCAGGCCGCTCCCGGAGACATGTTTTATTGGTGACTATAAACTTGAGGGCACGGTTAAAGTAGCTGGGATTGGAGCTCCGCCCTTTGTCTACGCTGAGGTCAAGCCACTTGGGGTAGTTGGAGAGGTTACCTATGAACGTGGCCTGCCCAAACCGATAAGTGGGGAGTTCTCAATAGACCTGAGATTTACTGATATCGGGAGCTATGAAATTACTGTGTTAGCCACCCCAGCACCACTTCCCCTCCCTGTGATTGGGGTAGAGCCGGTAATAGGCAAAAGCGACACCATGGCAATTGAGGTTGCTGGGGTCGCCCCACAGTTTGAGGTTAGCAACCTGGTAATTTCTCCCACCGAAGTGCAAATTGGATACCCGGTTACCATCTCCTGCCTGGTAACCAATACCGGCAGCGAGGCAGGTAACTGTACGGTCCATTTAGGAGGTGATTTCGTGAGCGAGCAAACTATAACATTAGGACCAGGACAGAGTGAGGTGGTTTCATTTACAGTGACACCCAATGTTGCTAAGACCTACCAAGTCTCAGTGGATGGGCTGAGTGGGAGCTTTGTCGCCACTGAGGAGCCCGTCGCCGATATCCGTGTCGAGAATTTGACAATAGAACCCTCAGAGGTGATGGTCGGCGAAACAGTAACCATCTCTGTAACTGTCAAGAATTACGGCAACGCAAGTGGCTCTAAGCCAATAACCTGCAATGTGAGCTAGAGGAGGGATTATGGCTGAACAAGTAGTGATCTTAAATCCGGGCGAAAGCAAGGTAGTTTCATTTACAGCTGTTCCCAGTGTAGCTAAGACCTATCAGGTGGCAGTTGATGGGCTTACTGGGAGTTTCGTTGCTAGCGAGATACCTGTGGAACTTGCCAGTGTCTACGGGGTGGTGACCTTTAGGGAAACGGGTGCCCCACTTAGTGGGGTTAAAGTCTCGATAGGTGGCAGAACGACATACACTAATACCTCTGGAGAATACTCGATTGAAAACCTGGCTCCAGGCAATTACCTCATGACCCTGGAGAAGGAAGGCTACGACCCTCTTAGTGACACGGTAACACTTGTTGCCGGCAATAATAAGATAGACGCTGAAATGACGCTCACACCAGCACTGATGGCCAGCCTCCACGGTTATGTGACCGACTCTGAGACTGGTGCTGCTATCGCTGGTGCCGAAATTATTGTCTCAGAGAAAACCGGTCTTATGGAAGCCAATGTCTACACGGGAACGACTGATGCCAGTGGCTTCTACTCCATGGCGAACATGGCGTTTGAAAACAGCCCGATTGTGGTTGACATCTCGGCCGAGGCAGCGGGATACGAGTTAAGAAAAGAAACAAACATTGGTCTTGACGAGGGAGACAATGTACTCAATTTTGAGATGACAGTACCACCTCCAAAGTTTGGCAGCTTCCACGGCTTGGTAGTTGACTCTCCAACCGATGCTCCATTGGTAGGGGTATTGGTCACCATGAATGGATTGAGTACCTATACTGATACTGATGGACAGTATAGGTTTTCTGATATTTTAGCCAAGAGCTACACAGTCACGCTTTCCAAGACAGGATACGAACCCGTAGAGTTCGAATATAATCTTACCGAAGGTGACCATAAGTATCCCACTATAAAGTTGGGGCGGACAGAGGCGTATACAGCCAGGCTCTACGGCTACATAACCGATAATGAGACTGGGGAGCCGGTTGTTGGCGCCGACATTACCGTTTACCAGGATTATGACACCAAGACCGCCGACTATCACGTCTATACTAACGAGCAGGGCTACTATGAGATTACCGACATGATTCCAGAAGTCCGGGCCTCTATGGTCATCTATGCCGGCGGCTATAAGGACTACACCAGGACTGGTATCCCCATCTATGAAGGAGATAACGAGAGGAATATTGTCCTGACCTGGGCTGGTGGCTCAAGGGATGTGCCCAAGTTTGTCAGCTACAGCCTGCCTAGCCAGGTAGTATCCGGGGAAGAGTTCCCCATCTCAATGACAGTTTGGCTGCCCTACCGACCGGGTATTGAAGTTAATTGCAGGTTGATGATACAACCTCGGCCTAAGGCTGGACTTATTAGAATTTATCCTATTCGAGAGCAGTTTCTCACAGCAAAGGACTGGGATAAATGTAACGAATACTTCCAGGGAAAATACATAAGGTTTGATAGTGAGGGGGGATACACCCTTGAGACTGTGGCAAGGGCAGAGTATGAAGAATACAGAACTGATAAAATACTACCACTGCCCCCTGGAATCTACGATGTCAACTACACTATCACTCGCCAGTGCGTTGAGGTTAGAGGAGAAGGCACAGTCCACCACTTCCCCTGTGATGAGGAATATGACACTGGTAGCATTGTGGTCGGTACCTTCGAGGTACTGCATGACACAGGACTTGCTAGTCTCACTGGTGTTGTGACCCACGTTGACACAAGTGAACGGCTTCAGAACGTTAAAGTTACCATAAGCGGTCCCGTTTCTACCTCGGTTCATACCAACTCCGAAGGTGAGTATGAGTTCCTTAATTTACCAGTCGGTGACTTCACCATTACGCTGCGTGATTCCAGATGGTATTTGACACCTGGGGGATGGTGGGATTGGGGATATGTATACGCCACGTATAATGTTTCCCTTAAACAAGGCTGGAACACAAAAGATATGGTTGTCTAGTTGGGGGGTAGTATAATGCATCTTACGAAAACACTGGCTATCGCACTTGAAACAGTCGGCTGCGTTATCATCCTGACGGGAATTGCTATTGAGGTAAGCATGAGGGCGCACTTGGGCTATATACTCATAACCTCTGGCGCCTGCATTGTGGCTGTCGGAGGTATGATATTCGCCAAACTGCTGAGGAAGCCATGAAAACACTGCCCGTGTTCCACTTTATCCTTTATTGTATCAAAAGTGCTGTCCGCCATCCCAAAAGTCGGATAGCCTACTTTTACTGTTCCAGGTGCCATATCCGCTTCCCAGCATCTCTAACAGCCTGCCCCAAGTGTGGCGATAAGGTAGGGCATTCTCCTGAGCGTAAGGAAGAAACTGCTCTCCCCTGGTACGGCTCGGTGCTGGTCATTATCTTGGGGATTATCTGCTGGGTTTTGGGTGCTGGACTTGATATCGGCGGCCTCGATGAAGCAGGTAGGGCACTCGTTTATATACCTCTGGGTTCGCTTTTCGGGCTATCGCTGCAGAAAGGGCAGTAAGTTTGACAATCTCCCCCAGCAAAGGCAAAATAAGGGTAGGAGGTTGTTATGATTCATCTACCAAAACTACCTGACCCTGATACCCTTTTCTCTGTCATCGACAGGGCAAGTGGCGTTATTGACAAAGGCCTGGGTTTTATCGATAAGGTCAGCGATAGGCTTGACCGACTCGGGATTACGGAGGAATCACCCCCAACCCCTACCACAGCCCCTGAGAGCCCAAAGGAAGGGCTTTTACCCGCTACTCTGCCCCAAACATTGCCTGAAGAAAATCCGATAGAAAGTATAGCTACTGCCTGTGTCCCTTGTGCGATAGGCCACTACGCCGGAGCGGCGAGGCTGCTCAATGAAGCTATTAGATTTAGGGACGACGGCATGGAAAGCAACCAGGTCCTGGACGACATTGCCGGCGCCATTGGAGAATTGAACGCCATGGAGCGCGTTGATTTGACTCCGGAGAGATTACAGAAGACCCCTGGGTGGGAGAGGACTATAGCCGATGAAGCCTTGAGGGAAAGCCGCAAATTGAGACACAGGCTGGAGGGCATAGGGAGTATGGAGGAAATTGAGAGGGCTGCGGCTGACACGGAAAGCTATTATAAGAAGATCAACCGCCAGTGGTACAAGGGGAGATTTGGCCATTTAGGCAACAAGAAGGCTGAGGCCATAGCCCAGAGAGTAGGGGGGAAATAATGGCGCAGATTGGCTTCAAAGTAACCCCCGCCAAGGTGCAACAGCTAATGGAGGCAGGCAGAAGGCAGCTCAGCCCCGAGGAATTTGAGGAGTTATCTAGTCTTTTTCTCGATTTAGAGATATACGGACTTACCCCCTGGATAAACACCCAGCTCGGTACGCTTATGTCAAAGATTCAGTGGGAACTGGAGATAGAACCCTCACCGGAATGGGCAGAGGCGCTCCAGGCTTGTGACTACGCCTTCCTGGGTAGGGAACTAAAGGATATGTGCGACGAGATTGGCGCATCTCCCATCGGGCATAAAAAGCGGCTCTGCGCCCGTCTCTACAAGAGAAAGGTACCCGAGGTGGTGGCAGTGATGGAACCCCACCTCAAGAAGATGACTCCTGAGCGAATCAAAGAGGAAATCGAGCGGTACGCTAAGGTCAAGCGGCTACCCCAGACCGAGCCTCTTTATGTCTCCAAGCTCGGAAAGGTCAAGGACAGGCTTGAGGGGCTTTACCGGACAGATCCGGACGAGTTTTACCGCCGGAAGAGCCTGATTCAGCAGGCCATCAAGGAAAGGGAGAAGGGCTACCAACGGCCAATGCCAGAGCTCACCGTAGAGGAGCTCTGGGAGTTACTGAAATTTACTGGCCGGTTATACAGGTAGGAGGCAATTCTTATGAAGGGTGGAATTACAAAAAGGCTTGAAGATACAAATAAAGCCCTGGACGCCAAGCAGATCAAGAAGGCTCTATATCTAACTGAGAATAATCCGAAATTAGAACGCCAGCACCAGTTTGTAGAAGAAGCAGCCCGCACCTGCTTGGCCAACAAAGACAATAAGGAAATTTGCCAGGCAGCTATCAAGGAAGCTCGGAATAAAATTCAAGACACGGTCAGCCTGCCTACCGATGACACTTCCCTTGAAGGATTGGAGGAATATATGACAGAGCAGAAATTACCCGACGAGACAAAACCGGTCGAGCCCCCGGCACCGGTTGAGACCCCGGCACCCACTGGTTTTTTGGCTAAGGCACAAATAACCGATGAGGAGCTCTTTGACTCGTGCCAAGAGTGCCACGTCGCTGTGGCTGTTAATAGGTTTGGCGAAGTCTGTGAGGAAAACCCAGAGGAGGCTGGGGGTTGTGAAGTATTAAAAAGCGTGGCGGATGAAAATACCGAGCCGGCTGACTGGATAAAGGCAATGGTTGAGACGGCTGAGAAGGCCCAGGGCAAGGCGAAAGAAGAAATGACAGCGGCTATCACCGAGTTGACAGAGTACCTCGAGCGGAAAGACAGCCCGTTTTTGAAAGCGCTAGACAAGGACGAGGGAAATGAAGTGTCCTAGCTGTGGAAGTGAAAATATAGTACACATTACCGGTATCCGGGATTTCTACCTGTGCTTTAAATGCTATATCAGACTTATTCTCATCAAACGGACAAAAGAAGGAGGAAAATCCAATGCCTAAGAAACAACCTTTGTATCCACACGTCCCGAAGGGTAAACTTGGAGCATTTATTTGTGGACAGTGTGGCCAACGTTTCCACTCGATGGAGGAACTAAACAAGCACCTGGCAAGGTATCATCCAGAAGCTAATTCTTCTATAACACGACTGCCAATGACAACGAGTAAAAGCTTCCCCCTTGGTCAGTTGGTATTTACCAGGGGTGTGAATGACCTGATAGCTGAGAATAAGGATTTTGCTCTATTTGTTTTGACCAGCCTACAGCGCCATGCCAGAGGGGACTGGGGAGACTTATCCGAGGAAGATAAAAAGGAGAACGAGTATTCCCTTAACCGACGGCTTCGTCTCCTCTCAGCCTATGAGAGACCCCCGTTGCCCAAAATCTGGATAATCACCGAAGCGGACAGGTCGGTAACGACAATCCTATTCCCGGAGGAGTATTAGCGATGAGTAGACAACCGCTATATCCACATGTGCCGAAGAGCCGGCAGACGAGAGTAATTCCCATCGAGCCGAGGCGACCACGCGAGAGAGAAGAGATTGAATTTCTGCCTGACAGCCCCGAGGTGCTGACACAGACCATTACCGCTACAGGATACCGGAGTAAGATCGACAATGCTTTCCAGCAGGCGATAACCAGGGCGAAAGGACTGAGAAAGTGGTAGTAACTACAGCGCCTCCCCAAACACTGAGTATGGAGGAATACCGCCGGGATTGGCAGCCTCAAGGCTGGGAACTAATTATCATCGGTCCCACCTCGACCTGGCGCCAGGACTGGGGGGAATGGGAAGCGATACGAGATATTGTACAAAATGCCCTGGACGAGACAGAGGCCTACCAATTTGGTTATGATGAAAAGGGGTTGTGGATTGCCGACAAAGGTAAGGGTGTGGCCGTTGCCGACTTTCTCCTGGGGCCACCAAAACTGAAGCCCGATTATGCCCGCGGCAAATTTGGCGAGGGCATGAAGATTTCTGCCCTGGCCCTGGTGCGCATGGGCTACAGTGTCCATGTCGAAACGGTGGGGCGAGAGTTATGGGTCGTCTTCCTTGAGCAGAAGACTAACGGCCATGTTGAAACTCTGGCTGCCTTGTGGCGGCCAGGCGGTATCAGGACAGGTACCAGGTTTCACATCATTGGCTATCGTGGCTCAGCCTTCGAGAAAAACTTCGCTGTCAATTTACCCAAGACGGCAGTATTAGCTCAAGGACCCAGCCCGCTTGGCGAGCCGATAAGGCGGTTGAACCAACTTCTTGATGCGGCTTATACGGACTCTCCCAAGATTTTTGCCCGCGACATATTTATGAGGGACATTTCCAGTCTCTACTCCTACAATTTATGGGGTTTCGATATGGCTCCGGACCGCCATGCCCCCAAGGATGAATCCCATATGTGGGTGGATATGGGCAGGCTCTGGTGCTGTGTAGCCAAGGTCGACCTGATGCGAGGTTTCCTAAACATGGTGCACGCGCCACCGGTGATTCTAACAGATGAAAGCCATAAGGTAGACATGAACACGTGGTCCATGGGCTATAATCCAGTGACAAACAATCCCTACGCCGAGCAACTCAAAGAAAGTGCTGCCGGATGGCAGAAGGCGTGGAATCTGAACTTCGGTGATGCCGCTGTTATCCGGACCAGTGACCGCTGGGATAACATGGTGACTCACCTGGGCTACACTTCACACAGCGTTAGCTGGAACGTGCAGGAAACTTTAAGCAAGGCTATCACTACTGATAAAGACATCATCGATGCCAGTGCCGAAAGGCTCAGGGAAGCCGAGGTCATTCCTGATAACCAGTTGTCAGCAATGCAACTTGCCCATCTGAAGCTGGCCCGGGCAATTGTGGACAAGGTTGCACCGATTATGATCGGGAGGAAAGCGCGGGCTGTCCACGCTGCCATCATCCCGCCGGCCAGCGATCGGGTGAGAACCGCTGGCATGTACAGCCGAACAACCGAGGAGATATTCGTTGACCTGAGCCAGCTGGAACGAGGCCGTCAAACAGTGGACACAGTAATCCATGAACTGGCTCATCATACCTCCGGTGCCGAAGACCTTGAGGAGAGGCACAGTGCACATATGACCAGGATAGCCGGCTTTGTGGTAGAGCTCACTCACCTTGGCAAGTTCGATGACTTAATGGAAGGAATTACCTGGTGACTACTCCCTAGCACTAAAGTGCAGGGCTTCTAAGGACTTTACCCAAGCTTTGTAGTCCCAAAGCTGGTTTTATTGTAGCACAATCTAGCTTAAAGAGAAAAGAGAGGCTCATTCATCCCTAGGGTTAAAACCCAGGGCTTTCTGAGCCGATTGTGTAAGGAGGTGAAATAATGCCAAGAGAACCGTTGTATCCACATGTGCCAGGGAAGAAGGAGCCTCTGTACCCCCACGTGACAAAAGGCCGGCAGCCGGCGACAATCCCCGTGGGCATTTCATTGCCAGAAGAGGGAATTTATAAACCAGGAGATGTATTCAAAACTCCCAAGGGCGAAGCAAGGCTTGATTTTTACTCGAGGTACGAGAGAAACTGGGTAGTCACCTATGAGCCAGAGGGCAAACAGGTAAGGTTAGACGTAGCCACTATGGACAAGCTGGTAGATTCAAGGGAATGGGTGTACCAACTAAAGGAGGTTGACATCGACCTCCTAGCTGCCACTGAGGGCGACCCGATTAGAAAGTTTTGCTGCCGTATTTGTGGTGAATGCGCGCCGAAGGAGCTCCTGGAGGAAGGCCGATTCCCCGACAGAATAGCCTGGCTTCGAAGTCACTATAAGTCCAAGCACCCGGGAATATGGGAAAAGAGCAGTATTGAAAAACTTCCACAGACCTCAAGGGATAGCGGGTGGAAAGAACCTTTTGTCTTTCGCGGCTTAAAATTCCGTGAGCACTCAGGGGGTATAGGTATCCAGGTGTACCATCCAGAGCATAAGAAGTGGTATGACATAGAAGGTCTGAATTGGAGAACAACCAAAGACTATTGGTCCCATCAACCCGATGTTGGACTTTGGCGGGACAGAAGCTATTTTGGCTCCATTAGGTTTCCTGAAAGTCCTCTCGAGGGACTACCCCTGACCATAGCCGTCGGCGAGATGGTATCCCCTGAGTACCGCCACCTGGTCAACCTGGTAAGCGAACCTCTGCCCAAAGACGCATATTAGGAGGCAGAGTAAGGAGTAGGGATGCGACGACAAGTACTCTATCCTCATGTGCCGAAAAGAAGGGAGGTATTATTCCCCCATCGACCAAAGCACCAGCCCAAGCCTTATAATTTCACCTGTCTCCCTAACAATACCCTGGTACAAACCTTTGAGAGAGTTACAGAGTACGAAGTAACCGGGCAAGTTTTCGTTTATATCAATGGTTGCACTAAGCCAAAATCGTCATGGAAACTAATGCCGAATGACGGCTACTTATATTGGCATGGCTATCTCGACCCGAGCTTACCAACCTGGATAGACGATATAGTCGTCAGCGAAAGATTGCGAAGGCAAGGGCTTGGCAGAATCCTTGTAAGGAAGGCCGAAGATCGAATAAAAAGCTACGGACTGACCAATATAGAAGGCATTGCTACCCAGGAGGGCGTTCCTTTTTGGCAAAGTATGGGCTATGCGCTAGATGGGAGTACCTTTTCCAAATCACTGTAAGAAGGAGGTAATTAAAATGCCTAAGAGAGAACCGTTATATCCGCATGTACCAGGGAAAAGAGAGCCTTTGTACCCACATCGCCTAAAGAGTCAACTCCTTCCCCAGGTCACCATCGAGGGTGGTGAGCCGGTACCATCCCAGTACCGCGACCTGGTGCGGTTTATCGATGAACCCATCCCTGGCTACAGCCTGATGACGCTGCCGGCAGGAGAAGCAGAGGCAGGAGAGAAGAAAATCGATGCCGTCATGAGGCAGCTCAGAAGTGGTGTCGAGGGTATCCAGGACAGCTACCAATTCCGCTTGTTTCTCACCACCATGGCGAAGTTCCACGACTACAGCATCGGCAACCAGATTTTGATAATGATCCAGAGGGAGGATGCCATCCACGTTGCTGGCTTTAACACCTGGAAGGACCTGGGGCGGTGGGTCAAGGGTGGGGAGAAGGGTATCGCCATCCTGGCACCGGTAATGCCACCAAGGCCAACCTGCCCCAAATGTAGCGCTAAAATACCCAGGGGCGCCAGGTACTGCCCGGTATGCGGCGCAAGCATTGGAGCTGAGGTAGAGGGAGAAGCCCCGCGCTTCTTCAAGGTAGTCTACGTCTTTGACCTTAACCAGACGGAGGGTAAGCCCTTACCCGAGTTTGAGGTGCCGGTCCTCACTGGCGAGGTTAATGAGAAGCTATTTGCCGGGCTGTTAGACCTGGTGAAAAAGCAGGGCGTCCCGGTGAGCTTTGAGTCAGATCCCCACCTTGACCCGGGCATAAAGGGGCGGTACTCCCCCACTACCGGTATTTGGGTCCGCCCCGAGGAACCAAGGGCACAGCAGCTCAAGACCTTAACCCACGAGAGTGCCCACTATTACACGGAGGGGGTATTTCATGTACCTCGCCAGGACGCTGAGACCATTGCCGAGAGCGCTGCCTACGTTGTTGGCGCTCATTATGGCTTTGATACCGGGGTGAGGTCATTCCCCTACGTAGCCCTTTGGGCCAGAGACAAGAAGGTGCTGGATAAAAACCTGGAGGCAATACGCAAGGTAGCTACGGCAATACTCGAGGGCCTGGAGAAGAGTTGACATTTGCCCCCCTTAGTGCTATATTTAGAATTACCATGGTCGATTGGTGAAAGCCCTGTAAAGGGGTGTTATTCTTAAAGGAGAGAAGCAAAAATGGCTGGAATTTTACTCACCAATGCTGGCAACGCTATTCTTTACAATAGCGTTCCCTGGTCTCACCGGCTCGTAAGCCTGAAGACCCAGTCCTTCCCCAAGGGTGCTGTACCCCGCCACTTGCTCGGCTACCTGTTCAAGGCCGGCGGAGACCCCGCTACCTGTGCACGGGAGACAATTGGCAAGTCCGGCGCGGCACGTGTCCTAAGCATGAATGCTTGTATTAGCCGACTCAAGAAGAAAGGCTAAACGGCCAACACGAGAATGGAAAGAGGGCTAAGGATCTTAGCCCTCTTTTTCTTGACCAACCTGTGCTTCGATAAGGGATATGACTAAGGAACTAAAACTAATACTGCGGGAGACCCCTGTGGGATTGCCCCCAACACCAAGGCAAGCTGCCCAACGAGAAAAATTTGCCAGGGCGGCCACTGCGGTTGCCGAGGAAATGAAGGGAACCAAACTCAAAGGAGCAGCCAGAGTAAGAGCATTCAATACAAGAGTCAGTCAGTCTCTGAAGACTCCGGGGCGGGTATTATCATGAATGCCGCGGAAACCAGCATCAATTTCGGGTGATAACTCAACCTCGCCAATTCAACTTCCCCTTTCTGATTCCGCTTACTTGTGTCTAAAATTACCCCCCCAAATCTCCACTGGCCATCAGCAGTCCGATCATACTCCCGGCAGCGGAAGGTAAAGTCGCTGCCGCCCCTCTCCTTCCTGGTAAATACAACCACCTCGAAGTGCAAATCCCTGACATAGGCTTCGGGGATAGTCAACTCGCCGGGCTTGCCTGTCCACTCATTTTGCTTTTCTAAATTTACAAGGTCTTTATTCACAGTACCCCCTTTGCTACCAGTTTTGCCGCTAATTTCTTCTTCTGCCCGTTGGGGCTGAATCCAGCCTCGATGCACAATAGCTTGAGCTCCCTCAAGTTGTGGTTAAAATCTACCTCACAAAGTTTGGAAAATATCTCATCAGTGACGCCGCCGTCAAAAAGGTCGCCTACCTCTCTATTGAGACGGTCATTGGACGTTTCTTCCTCTTCCATAAACCTTGAGCCTCTCCGCATCGGAGGTGCACGTTTGACTTCAGGCTCTAACGTTTCCAGCTCGCTTCTGAGCACAGTCGCGTCTCCACCACCGTCTTCTATCGACTCTATCAGCTCAAGTAGTTGCTTTGCGGTAAGCCTCAGTGTCATCACTCCCTCCTTCTTCTTTAGTAGCTCTATTATATCACCCTGGCCAGGGCTTGACAGCCCGCCCCCAGTATACTAGAATCAGATATACTTACAATATAGACAAAAGCCTTTTTTCTGTCAAGTTTATTAAATTGGCTGGAAAAGCCCTGTTTTAGGGGTAACACTTGCCCTCTTTTTGCAGTATATAGAGTAAGGAGGGTAGAAGAGATGGAAAAGGGAATAGCTAAAACTTGGACACCTGAGCAAGAGGAATTATGGGCAAGGCAGCTAAAAGGCTGCCGCACCTTTGCTGAGCGCTACCTAACTATGACTATCCGTGACCTTCTCAAATATGACGGCCGAACAAAAGAGGGCAAAAGGGCAGTTGCTCAAGGCAGACTCAGAGTAGCCACCGCTACTGATCAGGAGCTGGTAGAAATAGCAAGGCTAGAGGTTTCGATGAAGGATGGGGGTGGCATTGAGGCATTGCCCGAGCGAGTAGAACGGCTAGCACAGTCGCGGGCTCGCCTGAGGCAAAGAGGAGTTAAAAAGGAGGACTTAGTATGCCGGTAGAAGCAAGAGCGATGAGGGATCTCCGTGGGTTTCTAACCCCGGAGCAGGTCGAGGCCATGATTGAGGGCTGCGACAACCTCAGGGACCGGGTACTGATAAGGCTTTTGTGGCGAACGGGTATGAGGATATCGGAACTCGTCAAGCCAGGGAAAGATAGAAGCCCGGTCCTCGGGCTGAGGACAGAAAATATCCTCTGGGGCGAAAATGCCCTGATAATCAGGCATGCCAAAAGAAAAGGTAACCCACCACGCAGAATTGATGTTGACCCCGGCACTCTGGCCATGGTTCGAGAATACCTGGAGAGGCGACTAGACAAATCCGAATTTGTGATACCCATCACCCGGCAAATGGCTTACCTGGTAGTGAGACACGCAGCTGAGAGGGTAGACATAACCGAGGTGGGCGACCCCCTGGTATCCAAGAGAAGACACCCTCACCCACATCACTTGAGACATAGCCTGGCTGTCCACAGCGTGAGGCAGACAAAAGGCAACTACGGCGACCTGATAAGACTTCAGCAGCAGCTCGGACATGCCAGTCTCGCTACTACTGCCGGCTATATTCAGTTTAGCGATGAGGAGCAGCGAAAGTGGTATGACGACCTGTGGAAGGAGAAGGAGTAAATGGTAACTGAGCTAAAAATAACACCCTTGCGTGGAGGCAACAGACACCCTCTATCAACCAGGGGCTTTATCTTGGGGCACCTGGTTGCCGTGGGGGAAGACTATGGGGCAAATATCCACCGAGCATTTAAAAAGGAGCTGGACCGGATAGCTGGAGAAAATGGCCGGCGGCGCCGGTATCACAAGCCAACATACAGCTCATTCCAAATGCAGGTTCAACACCTGGCCAGGGAAGGGCTAATCGAGTTCTCGGGCCGGGAAGAGGAGTCGGATAACCCTATGTTTGAAGGGCTGGAGTTTAAGCCTGTGCGTAGGTATTACAGGTTGAAGTAAAAGTTGCTGACCCCGATGCCCTACAATCAAAATCTAGCCCCCTCATAGCTTCAACTTGACCAGTAGCACCTATGACCTCACGCCTAACACAAGAGAGAGGCGTCGCCCCTCTTAATAAGCAAGATAAGCAAGATAAGCAAGATAAGCAAGGCTAGCCAATGAGCTAGCCTTTTTGTTTTTGCTTCAATTCTGTGGCAATTTTATATCAATTTTACTCCAGATATAAAATAATTTGACAATATATTCCAGGTATGCTAGCTTTATAGTAAGACTAATTATATTGACTTGCATTACTCTAGAGTGAACAGTATAATCAGATAGGAGATTGAAGCTAATCTTATCAATTCTAGATTGAATTGCCAGTATAGCAAACTGGAGCATCTTACAAACTGAATACAGAAAAGCCGGAGCTGAACGCTTGCCCCTAATCTGAAAGGAAAGGGGGTAACAATGAAGCTAACACCAGAGGATAGAAAAGAACTTGCCAAAACAAAGGCACTAGCCAAAGCGGTAGCCAGTGAAGTGCCACAACCACAAGTGCCCACACACAAGCCGAGCTATGCCAAGAGGAATGGCATTGACCTTGACCAGATAGAGCAATCCTATAACCAGCTTGACGGGGAGTGGCTTGACTGGCTAGCGGTAGCCCGTAAATATGATGGCAAAGTCCCAGGACTAGACCGCTATGATGTAAGGCACAATATAATGATTGAGCTAGCCAGAGCCAGAGCCAGAGATTGCCAGCCTATACCACTGTTAAGAGCCTACCGCATAGCCAGCTTTATGGTAGCTGCCTATTGGCGAGAGCGTCTAAAGCGTGAAGTCAAGGTGTGTGTCTATAATGGTAGAGCCACAGAACCAAAGTGTAGTGACTGTAAGCACAAGCCCAAAAGCAAAAGATGCCCTTATCAAGCCTCAAGACCGATACAAAGCCTTGACGTGTCTACTACCGACCATGATGGCTACGAGTGCCGACTCCTGGACACTATAGCCGATGATAACGCTATGCAGGCCGTTGACATTGACGCAAAGGTAGACGCTACTCAATGGCGACTAGGTTGTCCGATACGCCTAGTCGAGATTGCAGGTAAAAAGGCACACGGCATAGCTCTAGACGGCAAAGACCGCAAGTATCTTTGCAAAATGCTCAAGCGATACCAAAAAGCCCTGTTTTAGGGGTAACACTTGCCCCTCTTTTTGCAGTATATAGAGTGGAAGCACTAGCTAGGCTAGAGTATCTCAGCTAGCTGGTAGCTTACTACTAGGTGAAGCTGGCAGAATTGCCCACTAGCCAGATAGCCAAAGGGGGGTGTTCTAATAGTAGAACAACTGAATATCGAGGGCAAGCGTTCAGGTAATGGCTTTGTAGCCCATAAAGCTACACTGGTAAACGCCTTATCAAGGGCATTATCCGATAGGGTGATGCTACTCAATTTTACCATAGGGCGTAAAGGCTTACTCGGATACCTCAGAGCTATTGGCGGTAGTAACATCGTAAAGGTGATACCGTCAAACGGTAGTGCTAGCGAGACGCAGACTACCGATAAGAGGCTCAAGGTTATCTGTGGAGCTAATACCAGCTACCTAGACGATAGCGACTGGATAGGTGAGGATACACCTCTTACCCTTTGCGATGTTAGGGTTAGCCCTAATAACTCCGTCAAACCTAATCTAGGCACTACCGAGCTAGCTGAAGCACTGGCAAGGGTATTACCCTTTACCGCTACAGATGACGCTAGACCAGTTTTACAATGCGTCAACTTCGTGGCAAAAGATGGTAAGCTCACTCTGGTTAGTGCTGATGGTTTTAGGCTAGCGGTAGTTACCCTTGACTATGATGATGGAGAGGGGCAAGCCTTGATAAGCCGTGATGACCTTGCAGGGGTAGTAAATGCCCTACGCAAGGCAAAGCGGGCTAGGGTTAGCTTTGAGCCTAGCGGTGAGAGCCTTGACGGGATGAGCCTAGTTATAGATACGGAGTTAATCCGCTATAAGTGGGTAAGTCTTGAAGGTAGCTTCCCCGACTATGAGAAGCTAATCCCCACTGAATTTAACACGATAGCCCACTTCGACACGATAGAGGCAATCAAGGCGGTAAACTCACTCAAAACGCTATCTGGCAACCCCAAAGACTATCCTATTGACTTGACTATAGCTGATGGCAAGGTAATTATGGCTAATCCCGATGACAAAGGTCAAGCCGATATACCAGCCGATACCGATGGTCAAGGCAAGGTAAGGGTAGACGGAAGCTATCTTGCTAGTGTGCTGAGAGCTTGTGGCGGTATGGTAGAGTTTAAGCTCACCAATGCCTCTAGCCCAATGCTTTTTAACCATAATGGTTATCAAGTGGTAGTAATGCCAATGCTGACCAGTGAGGCTAGAGAGCAAAGCACACCCGATAGAGAGCCAGTAGCAGAAGCAGAGCCAGAAGCCGAGCCAGTAGCCGAGCCAGTAGCCGAGCCAGTAGCCGAGCCAGTAGCCGAAGCGGAAGCCGAAGCGGAAACCGAGAAGCCGAAGCGGAAGCGTAGCCGAGCCAAAAAAGAGTCAGTAACCGTATAAGAACGCTTGTAACTCAAAAAAGAAGCCACGCAGAGAAGCGGGGGGTTGCCCCGCTTTTTTGCTATTTTCAGGGGTATTTGCCCTCCTGCGGGGGAGCGGATACCCCTCTTTTTGTGGCTAGGAAGGGGGAAGTATGTCTTGGCTCTATGACCACCGAGAGCAGCTTGACGGTTATCAGATATATGCCGAGATTGCCTACCGCTTCAGACCCAAAGTGTTGCCTGATGACAGGGATGATATTGAAATGGAGATAGTCCTCGGACTCAAGGCTGTGGCAAACAAAAAAGACCAGGTAGCCATAGGCTTTCTGTATGGTGTTGCCAGGAATATAGTGAGGACTTACTGGCGGAAGAAATACCGGGAGCGGAGGAGGTTTTGTCGCCTCTGCGAGGGAGATAAGGGGGAGATGCTAGCTGATGGCCGGAAGATAGTTAGCTACGACCCCGACATCCCGGGTAGAATAGACGCTAGAGCTTTGCTCAAAACACTACCTGCAAGGATGGTCAAGACAGGCATAATAAGGGATGGAGGCGGGAAGCTAAATAATGCCGACAAGCTGTATCTATGCCGTCAGAGGCATAGAATATCTAAATACAACCACTCTGACGCTGAAAAAATTGAGTGGATGCGCCAACTGTACGTAGACGAGGGTTTGAACTGCACTGAAGTAGCTAAAATTGTCAGCAAGAGTCGGTCTACCGTTCAGCACCAGCTAAACAAGCTGGGAGTAATCAGACACTAGGGGCGGCCGCCCCTAGTTTGAAAGGGTGACTATGCCCAAAATCTAAAAGAAAGGAGGTAAAATGCAGAAGCGTAAACTGCTCCTAAAGAGAGGCCCCAAAACCTTCCACCTCTCACTGGCCTGGAAAGATAAAGCTATTATCCTGTCTTGGGTTGCCGAGACTGAGGTGCGGAATTTAGTATGGACGCGCCTTTGCACAATCAAGTGGCGCTGGCCACCGGTGAAATGCGTGACGGCTTTTACTGATGCCAGCTAATAAAAGTAGGGGACTGGGGTAATTCCCGGTCCCCCTTTTTTAGTCTTGCCTGGGACTAGGATTCTTTCACTCCTAGACTGTGCTCTTTGCTGGCTTCATTCTGGTCTAATCCCTAGTCTAGACCGCTTTGCTACTAACTAGGGAAGCTCCCCTTAAAGCCACGGCGATTGCTCGCCTTTACCATCCCCAGCCTTCCAACTGGGGCACTCTCGGCTAGACCTTTCGGCGGGGCAAAGATTCGAGCACTCACGCTTAGCGTCTTATTCCGCCACCCCAAGCCTTCTTATAATACATCAGCCACGTTGAATATTCAACACCCCAACCTCACCCCGGGTGTCCCCCTCTCCTTTGAAGGAGAAGGCGGGATGCCACTTGCCCGATTACGGCTGGGGCTCTCCACACGGGAGGGGGAGGTTTTGATTTAAGCCATTGGGCTGCTGGACCCATGGCACCCCAGTTTCCCCTGGCAGAGCCCGCCTGTATTCTCTGTTCAAATGCCCATTAATTTCTTGGCAACTTCTACCGAAGCGCCGGCATTCTCACCATAGCCATCGGCTCCTATTTGGTCTGCCCAATCTTGAGATACCGGGGCGCCACCAACTATCACCTTCACATTTTCCCGTATACCAGCCTCTTTCAAGCTGTCAATAACTTCCTTTTGATTTGGCATTGTTGTCGTAAGTAGAGCTGAAAGTAGAATAAGGTCTGGTTTTAACTCTTTTGCCTGGTCTACAAAAAGGGAAGAGGGAACGTTGGTGCCTAAAAATTTAATGTCAAACCCGTTAGCCACCAAGAAGGTAGTTACCAGGTTTATGCCAATGACATGAATATCTCCCTCTACTGCGCCAGCTATGCCCGTGGCTAAATATTTAGCCTTGCCCCCTGATTTCTTGATAGCTTCTCCCAGAATATTGGTAGCTGCAGTCATGGCATCTGCTCCCATGACTAACTCGGGTAAGAATATCTCTTCTCTTCCGAACAAATCTCCTACTGCTTGTATTCCTTTAACGAACCCCTCATTAATAGCTGCTACGGGTTCGATTCCTTTCTCCAAAGCCATGTTGGCTAATCGGATTGCCTCGTCCTTGTCATAATTAATGATGGATTGTTCCATTTTGGCAAAAAGCTCTTTATTATCCATGTTTACCTTCCTTTAATTTCTCTCTTCAAGTTTTCATCCTGGTCGGCGGCAGCCACTATCTTTCTTAGTTCCTGCCTAACCTTTTCATCCAGTGGTGCCGGGTGATGGTTTTTCAGAACCCAATCAATCACCTCGTGGGCAACCTCCTCAGCGTCCCGGTATTTTTCGCCGGCAAGCTTTGATTTCTCAAAGAGGATAGATGGTGGCCAGAGTTTTGGCAGTTCCTCAGCCGTGCGCTTTTGTCCTAAGAACGTACCCTGGGGGCCTACCTCCCTTATCATATCAAAAGCCAGGGTCTCATCGTTTACTTTAATGCCTTTAGTAATGATGTCTATTGCCTCGAAGATCTCCCTATCGAAGGGGAGTCTTGACATATCTAATACATTCACAGCTTCTATCAGGCCGGTGGGACCGAATGACATATCTGCCCCAGCCATAACTGACAATAGAGGAACATAAACATTCTCTCTACCCACCTGCCAGCTATTCAATTTATAAGCGCTTCCCCCGAAACTGAAGCTACTACAAATAGGTAGACCATTGGAATGAGCAAGCTGAACAGCGGCAGCACTGGTAATCTGTGAAAAAACTGATCCATACATGTAATCTCCCGAGCGTGGGTCAATAACTGCAGGCAGGATGCATACTTGGTTGGGGGTTCCGGGATAGGCAATTTGTGTTAAGACACAACCGCTTAGCACCTCAGCTAATCCTACAGCCAGGTCAGCAGCCTGGTATGGGGGAGCGGTTAAACCAATGGTTGGCATAGACATGAACTCTACTGGTAAACCGGCCTCAGCGAAAGCAAGGGCTGCATCTACACCTGCCCTGTCCTGGGCTAGGGGTGCGATGCTGCATAAGAGCGTTGAATAAATAGGTCTTTTCTTAAGCTTATCTCTGCCTCCAGCAATAACAGAGGCCATCTCAATGGTGTACTTTGCCGAAATTGCATCACCAATCGATTCTGTCATGATATGTTTTTCGGTATTATTAAACAAAGCCTCTACTGAATGAATTGGTGCTGTTTCTCCTTTGTCCCCGGCACTAACTGGTGGGAAAATAAGTGAAACCATCGGGAAATAATCGACTACCTTAGCCATATTGGCTACATCGCTTTTGATTGACGGTCGTCTCTGGCCGGTTTCAAAATCAACAACATTCGGTGCTTCACCGCCAGAATAGAAATAGGTTCCGCTCCCGTCACCTATTTTGGCATCGAGTTCTGGTCTTCTTCCAGCCAGAGTATAGCGCCTCGGAGCTTTTCTCAAATAGTCAGCCACCAAATGGCTTGGGATTTTAACCAGCTTTTTATCAAAATCTACATTAGCTCCGGCATCAGCAAAGATTTTTAGTGCTTTCTCTGAGGGGAACACTACCCCGACTTCCTCAAGGATATCACGGGCTGTCTGGTTTATCTTCTTAATATCCTCGTCATCAAGTATGCTCATTTTCAGCTTTGACTTAATCGGTTGTATACTGGCTCTTCTTTCTTCTAGTTTTATCACTTCAGAAACCTCCCTTTTCCTCGCATTTAAGATTTAGTTCATTCCTCAGGATGTTAACTCGGTTACCTCATTTGCTCTCCTTTCTTCTAGGCCTCCCACTAACTTTCCCAGAGCCGTTCTTGGTCAAAATATCTGACGCCTTACCCCAAGTTACTATTTTTCCTCTAACTGGCAGGCGGGATGCCACTTGCCCGATTACGGCTGAGGCTGCCCACACGGGAGGGGGAGGTTTCATAATTAAGCGGGGGAAAAAGTTAAAACCCCTGTCTCCCCAGTTTCCCCTGACAGAGCCCACCTCGGTAGCTAAATGCGCTGTGCAGAGCAACAAGAGGAAGCTAACCAAGTAGCTTACCCCTAAAACAGGAACATGATAAGGATGATGGGCAAGATTTATATCATCTAAGGTCGGCCGAGATTTAACGTTGTTTTTCCATTGGGCCTAATTTTGAAACCCTCTCGTTCTAAAACTTCCTTAGCAGGTATCGTTCCATCCTCATTCACTCGTGAAATAACTCCAAGGCTGAACACTGTATTGATGTTTTGGGAAACCTGTTCCAGTGTTTTCACTACATGAGCACATTTCTCTAAAGGTGTTTTGAATTCTATAATAGCGGAGACCACATTTTCGTTGAGCACTTCTTCCTTCAACCTTCCCGTCTTCTTATCTGCCATTAAATATGTTAGCGGGTTTATCGGTTCCCACTCTGGATCTAACTTAGCCAATTCCACACATATTTTTTCAACTTCTCTTAAAGTTGTACCCACAATTGGCCTGCCAACATCCACTGCGAAGCCAACCTCTCCCCTCTTAAATCTATTAGTTACATCATTGGTCTTCGACTCTTCAGTCCCTCTGCCAGATATACCACTTTCTTCAAACACTGAAAGCGGGTCACTAAAAATGTTCCTTATTGTTCTTGGCCAAACATATTCAACCCTAATAATAGCATCCACCGGACAGATTTTTGACCGAAAGCAGTTTTCGCATTCTGTGCATAAGTCTTGATCTATTATAGCTTCTTCATCCACCATCCTGATAGCACCTACAGGACAGTACTCAACGCATTCTTCGCATCCTGTACATATATCTCCATTAACTATCATAACGGCCACTCCTCCTAATATTCTTTAACGCTAAGGTAGCAAGCTTGGGATTGAAGATGCCACACGTACATGTAGAAGCTAACTGTTCACCAGCTTTCTCTGGCGTTAATTTCCCTGATTTTACTTCCTCTATGGTATTCTCAACTCTCTGTTTACTAACCATTCCATGTCCACACATTGTACAGAGAGACAAGATATTTTCCTTGGGTAGAAGTGACTTGTTACCAAAAATCCCTAGAGACATGTTCACAGTATGAGGTTTGATACCGAGCTCTTCCGTAATCTCGAAAACAGCACTGTAATTTCCAGTAACAACGACCGACAAACCCAGATCTGCTTCTTTAACTTTTTTTAGTGCATTTTTGAAGTGAGTTCTGTCCGAAAAGGCGCTTGTTATTGATAATGCATCCTTCACACCTCCTAGGATTTCTTCATCGGTATACCCCATGCAGCGACTAAAACAATCATTGGCAATATTATCGGGGTTCATATCTGAAATCAATCTGAATACTTGTCTAAATTTTTTACTTGCTCCTTCCATGTTAATCCCATAGGCAGCTAGAACCATTAGCGTAAAATCTTCCCCAAGTGTTTCTGTTCTTCTATGTAGTGTGTGTGTCATATCCCCTCCTTTAAATCTTTATAGTGTCCTAATACGTCAAGTTCACCACATTTTGTGGGTGACCAGAAAAGAAAGCTACCAAGTTGTCAACACCGATTTTCAAGATATTATAGTTGGCCTCGGCAGTATAATAGGCTACGTGAGGAGTCAGCACAGTATCTTCTATTCCTAGGAAAGGATTGCTGTGCCTAACCGGCTCCTCATCGTAAACATCTAGACCTACTGCACCCAGCTTCTTCTTCCTGAGCAAGTCAGCTAAGGCTTGGTTATCCACTAGTTCACTACGGGCGGCATTCACTAGGATAGCCCCAGGCTTCAGAAGTTCTAGAAGTTCTCTGGTGATTATCCTCTCGGTTTCCGGTGTGTGAGCCACATGTAGAGTGACAACGTCCGATCGCTTAAAAAGTTCCCTCAAGGGCACAAATTTAACGGCATGCCTCTGAGCTCGTTCAGCGGTCATGTAGCGAGTCCAACATAGAACCTGCATGCCCAAGGCTTGAGCCAGACGCCCAACTTCAACCCCTACACCACCCAATCCGACAAGCCCCAGAGTCTTACCCCAAAGCTCAAAGGTGAAATCGCCTTCCTCCCAAACCCCGTGATGCAAGTGACCACTAAAATTGGCGATGCGCTTCGCACAGCAAAGTATGAGAGCCAACGTATGTTCGGCTACAGCGTGGTCTCCATAATGGGGGGTATTAGTTACCACAACCCCCTTGCTGGTAGCTAGAGGCAAGTCAACAAATTTGCGAGGGTCTGTCCCGGCGAAGGTAATGATGCGCAATCTAGAGCAGGATCTTAGCACCTCAGTAGGGATGCCCCAATTTAGCATAATCCCGTCAGCATCCTTCACCCGCTCTAGATAGCTCTTTGAAGTCTTAGGACGGTCATCAAACCAAGTAAATGACCCTAACCGTTGAAGCTTTGCCTCTAGCTCTGCACCTAAAAGCAGACGCATCGCAGGAGTACCATCAGGACAAACAATTTTCATAATCACCTCCTCAGAAGGTTGAACTGGCTAATGATACCCTAGCTTTCTCTGGCAGAGCTCCTAGAATTGTAGGCAGGCTCTGCCAGAGAAACTTCACCTCGAAGCCATGTGTTGAAGCAATGTCTCCTAACGTTAGGTTGAGCATCTTCCACTTCCCTCAAAGCCAACTATTCAATGACGCCGTAAGCGACAGCCATTGCTTCGAAGAACTTTATAGCTTCTTCTGTCGGTAGAAAACTCGTTTCCCAATCCATCCCATATGACGTCGAAAATTCTTTCCATTCTCTTGTTTCATGCATTGTATAAACGGCCTCACTCAATGTCTGCAGTACATCTTCCGGAATGCCTGCCTTAACGATGAAACCTCTAAATTCACCATACTCATAACCCTCAAGACCATACTCGGCAGTAGATGGAATATCGGGAAGATAAACGCTTCTATTATCCCCAATTTGTAGTATTGGTATCAGCTTGCCACCCTCAACAAGACCTTTTACCAACGCATACTGCTCAAATAGAAGTTGATTGTGCTTGCCCATCACTGAAGCGTATCCCTCGCTGATAGTGTCATAGGCAAGGCCCTCCACTTCATAGCCATCTCTTTTGAAGTGGTTAACAAAAGCACCTTCCGAGCCACCAAGAAATGAACAAGCCATGAGGACCTCCCCCGGGTGCGCCTTAATATACTCTAATAACTCTCCGGCGTCTTTCCAAGGCGCTCCAGGATACGTGAATAGAGTACTTGGGTCATACTGCATCCGAGCTAGTGGAATTACATCCTCGAGCATCTTGTACTTTGCCTCAGGGCCATAGGTATTTTCAGGCAAGGATGAAGTAATCTGACAAATGTGGTAACCATCAGCGGGTTGGCCTGTCAAGTCAGCCATGGCTGCAAGTTCATTACTACCCGTCACGTTAGAAACGATAACGTTAACACCCAATATCCCGGCAAGAATTGGGGCACTTTTTCTGGCAAAAGTATCACTTCCGCCTCCAACCCCCCAAGGGCATATTATCCGTACCGTCCGCGATGGATATGGTTCTGGGGGTGCACAGGCTACTCCAACGAGAGCTGTCACCAAGCTTATACCCACTACTATGCTTATTAGCTGAACTAGTCTCTTTCCTTTCAACATGATATTCTCCTTTAAAACTTTTCTCACCCTAGACTTCAATTAGTTCATTTTACATCACCTCCTTAGCCCGTTTTCCTTTTCAGAAAAGCGCAAATAGGATATCATAAAGTCGGTAGTGAAAGTCAGCAAAAAATAATATGCCTGGAGGCATATAGAGCTGCATGAAGCCAAGGAAAATAAACAAAACAACACTCGTCAGTCCAACACTAAATAGTATCAGCGGTAAAGCCTTGCGAACGCCCCCGATGTAGAGAGTACCTCCGCAAAATATCAAGGTAAGAAGAATAAAGCCCACTATATTTATGAGTATGTAGTAGGCTCCAATGAGAATCATTGGCAGGAAAGTATGTATACCTTCTGGTGCCAGAAATCTGCGCCAAGAAACCTCAATACCACTTCCCATTCTTCTGGCCCTTCTGTAGTTAACAAACCACTGCCATATATTTATCATGCTAAGAACGCTTATACTTACTAAGATGATGCGTGGCCACGCCGCTGAGCCCACTCGACCTTCAAGAACGCCCCACGAGTTTGTTAAGTGGAACAAGTAAGCAGCCATCCCTATCAATGCTAAGTAAACGAATAGGCTGGGTAACATCACTGAAGGTTGCTCCGTCGACTGACCTTTTCTGCTCCTGACTTGCGCTAAAATAGGAATAATGAAGAAAGCCAAGCCAACCAGTATAAATGGCAAGCCGATAGGGCTAGCCAACACACCAATTACACTCATATCGTGCTGTATCATAGCATTCATGAAGCGAGCCTCTGCCATGGGGCCTAATACTAGCCCTAGGATGAAAGGGGCAAATGGAAAATTATAAACCTTCCAGTAGTAGCCAATCACTCCGGCTATCACCATGCTGTACGGGTCAAGCATCATACCACGTATAGAGAAGCCACCCAGCAAACAGAATACTGCTACCATGATTACTAAGTAGCTCAAATCGATCTTTAGCCCTTTAGCGATAAGATAGGCAGCTGGTCTCCCCAAGAGTAAGATAAGAACATTGGCAAGTATCATGGATAGCATGATGGCCCCTACCATAGATGCCTGTTGGGTGAATATCAGAGGGCCTGGAACTAAACCCTGGGACCAAAAGACAGCAAGCAGTACCGCTGTTGCTCCTCCCCCTGGAATACCTAGACAAAAAAGTGGTATCATTGCCCCCCCAGTAGCTGCATTATTGGCTGCCTCCGGTGCCACTACTCCGTCTATAATTCCCGTTCCAAATTTTTCCGGTGTCTTGGACATACTCTTAGCTGCACCGTAACTAGCGAAGGAAGCCGTAGTGGCACCTATCCCTGGGATAAAACCTATCACGGTGCCCAGAATCGAGGAACGAATGAAGTTAAACTTTTGCCCCCACAGTTCTCTCAAGGAAAATCGGGACCCGGTATACTTCCCTATAGTGCGTTTAGTCCTAGTCCTCAGTGCTTGCGAAAACTGGAGGAAAATCTCCGCCAGCGCAAACACCCCTATCATAATAGCTACGAAACCCAACCCTCTTTCTAAAATGCCGAAAGCAAACCTACTTTCTCCGGTTTGAATTGATAGTCCAACAGTTCCGAGTAAAAGGCCGAACGCAGCGCTGAGCAACCCCTTGGACATGCTCTTCCCAGAAATGGCGCCAACAACGAAAAATCCCATCAATATAATCCCCAAATAGTCAGCATCACTGAACCTCAAAGCAAAGTCAGCCAAATAGGGAGCAATAAGAATAAATGCCAACGCTCCTACTATACCACCAGCGGCAGAACACATCACTGCTGCACCCATCGCCTTACCGGCTAGCCCCTTCTTGCTCATAGGATATCCGTCAAAGGTGGTAGCAATTGACTCTGAACCTCCGGGAATATTTACCAGAATAGAGCTAAATGCCCCTCCAAAGGTTGCACCACAGTAGATAGCGGCGAATAGGGCTAAACTGTCAGTGATAGGCATAGTAAAAGCGAAGGGAATCAAAGTAAGCATTGCTGTCACACATGACACGCCTGGAATGATGCCGAAGGAAACACCATAGGCCACGCCCGCTAGTACTAATCCTAGTAGCACCGGGTGGGAGAGAAACGCATCCAAACCCAAGTGTAGTAGCCCAAACGGATCGCTCAAGTGGCTGCCTCTTTCCAAGTGTGTCCACACCTTCGGCAGACAAACTCTTTTAAGATTCTGCGGTAATATACCTGCTTTGAGTGACACTTCGGGCAATCCGGTATTTCTGGCATAATTTATTATTACACAATTTTGTTGTGCTGTCAAGGGGCTTAGCCCTCCTTCCCTTTACCAGGGGGATAGAATACCATTGGCCACCCCGGGGGAACGCCTTATTTTGGGTTCTGTGCAGGCTAGGCTCAGGAAAATAGGGGTAGGACGGCTCCCCAGTGGTCTCTCGGGCGTGGAGCTTTCTTTTTGCCCTTTTCTTAACCCCAAGCCTATCGGTTAGAAAACAGGCGAAATAAAGACCTGGTGGCTTGATGACTCCAAGAATTCTCCTTAAAGATTGCCCCCAGGGGGCTTGACAAGCCTTGCCGGCTGTGCTACGCTGGTAGCATGGCAACAACAGAGTTAAGAAAATTGCAACCTGGGGGTGTCCTCTCCGCTAGAGATGCCGCTAGAGAAATCGGAGTCCACTTTACGACTGTTTACCGGTGGGTGCAGTCTGGTGACATAGTGTATATCACCTTCGGCGGCAGTATCTTCATCCCGGTTCTTGAAG
>Ga0307377_10000322_pt1 | contig 65186 bp, 131 predicted proteins | sample TR3MG_FD_202535 | JGI IMG/M metagenome (GOLD analysis project Ga0307377, IMG submission 202535) | Soil microbial communities from Risofladan, Vaasa, Finland - TR-3 | ecosystem: Environmental > Terrestrial > Soil > Coastal area > Acid sulfate soil | place: Finland: Risofladan, Vaasa | collected... | reverse complement strand
TTAATTCGATGAGTATCGTAACATCAATGGTACTTTGTGTTGCATTGTCAGAAACATATTTGACAAACAATATCTCTTTAATCAACGATTGGTTGGAGGCTCTCGGTGCTGGAAACTTCCAAAGAGTAGATGAGTCTTTTGGGGGAGCCAAGTATTCTCAAATGGTTGTCTATGGCCTTGCAACCAGTAGGTTTATCAATGAGGATTTTATATCTTTTCTTAGAAGCCTACCTTGGAATGCTCCAGAAAATATGGTATTTGTGCTTAAGCCTGAGGAAGGAAGAACTCAGGTTTTTGGCCCCCTTTTTGGATGGGATTGGCAGGAATGATTGATCTATCAACGCTTAAAATGCGTCGTCACGCCCCCTATCTTATAGATACAGTCCTAAAGCGCCATCCTGAGTGGACAAAGGGCGCTGAGATTGGCGTAGCCATGGGGCGTACTCTTTTGGGAATTCTCCAGAATTGCCCCAACCTTTCAATGATTGTGGTAGACGCTTTTACCTACGTTCCAGATTCCGAGTCATCTGGTCTATACGAGGATATGGATCATAGCAACAACGAGGCATGTGTGAGGGCCGTAGCCGCCGCATACCCAACCCGCACGAAAATCCTTAAGGGGATTTCTTGGGAGATGGCCGCGAAAGTAGAAGATGAAAGCCTAGATTTCGTTTTCATCGATGCCTCACACATGTATGAGGAAGTTAAAAAGGATATCCTCGCTTGGACGCCAAAGGTTAAACCAAAGGGCTGGATTATGGGGCATGACTATTGTCCGAGGTGGGGAGGGGTTATGCAGGCTGTTAATGAGATTTTTGATACTCCGCTTAAGCTGGAACATAGTATCTGGGCGGTTTGGAAAGGAGATCTAAAGTGATTACACCAGGAGACTACAGGGATGAGTATGATCCTGATTATAACCCAGACCCAGACAATGCTTATGGTGATGGAGGGGCGAGCATAGTTGTAGGTTGGTTTCTTATAACTATTATTGGTCTTGCTGGTTTTTGTATTTATGCCTATATGCAGTCTTTGGGGTGGGTATAATGTGGTTCGTTCCAACTCGCGGCCGGCCTCACCGCCTACAAAAATTCCTTCAGGGTTGCGTCGATACGAAAATGTCCATGTCAGGGCTTATCGTTGTCGACGGCACCGATCCAGATGCAGGAGACTATTCAAAAGTAATTCTTCCCCCAAACTGGACCCTTCTCGTTGCCAAAGACCGAGCAGAGTGTGGAGGGCGTATGGAAGATCTCTTCCTAACCTATCCCAAAGCAAAATTCTACTCCATCGTAAATGATGATGTAGTCCCTGAAACCGAAGGTTGGGACGTTAAGCTTGCAGAAACTGCGGGGGATTGGAACGTAGCCTATCCTTGGGATACGCTTACAGGAATGGGAACGCAATTTCTTGTTGGTGGAAAACTCGCACGTTCCGTAGGTTCCTTCAGTCTTGGCTTTCTTCATACCATGGTTGATAGAGCTTGGATGGATATCGGAGAAGGAATTGGGCGCCTAATTTTCCGAAAAGATATTCGCCTGCGGCATGAGCATTGGAGCCGTAACAGGGCTCTTAGGGATAAGACTTATAGCAGGACTTTTAACGGAATTGCAACAATCCCTTATGATAAGGCTCGTTATGCTAAATGGTATAAAGAGGATTTACCAAAACTTATTAAAAGGCTTAAGGTAGAAATTGCAAAGGATACTGGAGAATAACATGCGTATTCTTGTCCTCGGTGCTGATGGTTATCTTGGCTGGCCCACAATGCTGTACTTTGCCAAACTTGGGCATGAAGTTATTGGGGTTGATAACTATTCTAAGAGAAGGCTTTGTCAACAGCTTTCTTGTATGCCTGCTCAAGTAGGGAGGTATCGTCTGAATGATAGGGAAATTTTTATCAAGGATTATGGGTTTAACATAAAGACGTATGATATTGATTGTGCCATTATTCAGCAATTGGAAAACGTTATTAAATTACACAAACCTGATGTAATTGTTCATTATGCAGAACAGCCTTCGGCCCCATATTCTATGAGAGGATACGGGGAGGCTAGGTATACATTGGAGAATAATCTTGGGACTACGCTGGCGCTGATTCATGCGACTAAGAAGCTCGTACCTAATGTGCATATTATTAAGCTGGGGACAATGGGTGAGTATGGAACACCAAATTGGCCAATCTCTGAGGGTTGGCTGAAGATGGAAAATCCTGCAGCCAGCCTTAAACAGAACTTCCTTTATCCAATGTCCCCCAGTTCCCTCTACCACGTTACCAAGGTCCAGGATACTCATATGCTTTGGTTCTACTCCAAAATGTGGGGCCTTACCGTAACGGATATCATGCAGGGGCCGGTCTACGGTTTGCAACTTGAGGGCTTCGACGACTCTCCTATCTTTGAGGCAAACTTCCACTACGACGATATTTTTGGCACTGTTGTAAATCGCTTCATCGCCCAGGCAATCCTTGGCATCCCCCTAACCATTTATGGTAAGGGAGGGCAGACTCGAGGCTACCTCAACATCAACGATACGATGCAAAGCATCGAGCTTCTCATCAACAATCCTCCCAAGGATGGGGAATTCCGTATTGTAAACCAATTCACCGAGCTTTTCTCCATCAATCAAATCGCAAAGATGGTTATTGAGGCAGCAGAAGAGGTTGGTATTAAAGCCACGGCCCAACACCTTCCCAATCCTCGGATTGAGCAAGAGCAACATTACTACAACGTTGAGCATAAAATCCTAGAAGACCTTGGTCTTAAGTCTCGTCCCCTTTCTAAAGAATTCCTTAAAGCAATCCTTCTCCGCCTTAAGAATGGAAAATATACCTTTAACAAAAACATAGTAATGCCGCAAGTTAGTTGGAGATAACAATGAAATGGGACGCAGATCAGCGCAAGGCAATTGACCTAGTAAACACTTGGCTTACGAAAAAAGATAAGCAAATTTTCCGACTTTTCGGTTACGCTGGAACCGGAAAAAGTACCATTGCGAAGCATCTCGTTGAGGGGTTTAAAGGGCAGATTTGCTATGGCTCCTTCATGGCAAAGGCTGCTCTTGTCATGCGGCATAAAGGAATGCCTGCGAGCACGCTCCACAGCTTGACATATACGGTCGAGCCTCCGGGTGAGGAAAATGGTTGGCAACTTAAGTTTCACCTTAACCATGATAGCGAGCTTAGAAGGGCCAAACTTCTCGTGGTAGACGAGGTTTCTACGGTTGGGTCCGTTCTTGGAAAAGATATTCAATCCTTTGGCATCCCAATTCTTGTCCTTGGAGATCCTGGGCAGCTGCCCCCAATCGACGGAGCGGGTTACTTCACTGAGCAACCCCCAGACATGATGCTTACAGAACCCCACCGCTTCGCTCGCGATAACCCAATCATCGATATTGCAACCCGTATTAGGAAGATGGAGGAGGTTCCTCGGCGGGCTTATGGAGATTCTAGCCATATCCCCAAGAAAGACTTTCGCCCAAATATGCTTGACGGAGACGTTCAACTTATCGTTGGTATGAACAAAACTAGGAGGATTTATAATAGAATTATCCGAGATAGGAAGGATTTTTCCGGAGTAATTCCTCAAAAAGGTGAAACCCTTATTTGCCTAAAGAATGACTATGATTATGGGCTGTTTAATGGTCTAGCTGTAACCGTGGATAAAGTCATAAGTGATAGCGATCCAGTAAAACTTTCTATTAAAAGCGAAGAACATACCAACCCATTTATAGTCCCAATGGCAAGGGATTACTTTACAGAATACGTCCGCCCTGGTACGCTTAATCTCGTTGAACTTTATAAGATTAAAGACTTAACCCACTTTGACTTTGGCTATGCAATTACCTGCCACAAGGCATTAGGTTCTCAATGGCCAGAGGTCTGTGTCTATTACGATGGGATGTATTCTGGAGATAAGACGTTGCAAAGACGATGGCTTTATACTGGAGTGACGCGGGCAGAGAATAGGGTTATGCTTGTTAGTTAGTCAGCTCCAAAATAATTCTTGACATTCTATAATCCCTATTATATAATAATAGACTTCATCAACTTAAAACTACCTGGGGATGCTTATCGCCCCTTAACCTTCCAGGCATCCCCAGGGATTTTAAAGGATTATAAATGTCTCAAAAGAAATTAGAGCCCCGGAGACAGATTAATATAGTAGTACCGGAGTCAACATATATAAAGGTGAAGACCCTCCTGCTTGATCCCCTCTACGGTAGAACGAAATATGGCAGGATGAGTGGTCTAATAACCTCCCTCCTAAACGGATGGATTGATACACAAACTATTAAGGAAGAAGGGCCGAGCAATGGAATATGAGCGTGATCTTCTAGACCTTCGGCAAAGAGTTCTCGCTGGAGATGATATTCCCCCGGAAGAGTATAAGCGTATAATCGACGCCATTAGGGAAGACCGACGAGCCGGCGCTGAGAGTGCAAAGACTCGAGCCGCTAAGACTTCGGGGAAGGCTAAAGTAACCCCCCTTAGTGATAGCGAGATTGATGATCTTTTTAGCACTCCAGCTCAAGGCGAAGCGCATGTGGCCGAAGAATGATTTTCCAGACATTATCGATTCAACTTGGCGGAAAGATCTTGCATCCTGCGGGATGAAGTTTAATAGATCCGCTATTCAGAAGATAAAGCCCAAAGGGCAGAGTATTCACCTTCACTTCGGGGGGTGCTTTGCGCGGGGCGTTGAGGTCTTCCGTAAATCTTATTATGGAAGTAAGAAGCTTTCCGTTGATGAGGCCCTTCTGGCGGCGACCTCCGCAATCCTAAAGTCCTGGGGCGATGACGTTGACTTCGGGATGGATAAGGGGAATAAGAATTTAACAAGTTGCATTGATGCAGTTCATTCCTTTTTTGAATATTACGATCCGCTTTTGGATGCAATCCAGCCACATATGGTTAAGGGTGAGCCGGCGGTTGAGTTTAACTTTGCCCTGCCCATCCCTGGGATTATCCATCCTACGTCAGGGAAGCCAATCCTCTATACTGGCCGCTTCGATATGCTTGCGGAGTATCAAAGCTCGTTATTTATCGATGACGAGAAGACTACTACGCAGCTTGGACAAAGCTGGGCCAATAATTGGGAGATGGCAAGTCAGATTACGGGATATCTTTGGGCGGCAAAGCAATATGGTTATCCAGTCGCAGGGGCGGTTATCCGAGGGGTGGGCATTCTTAAGAATGACATTAAGCACCTCTTTGTTATCCAACAAAGGGCACAGTGGGAGATTGACCGTTGGCTGCGACAATTGCAGAGGGATTTGAAAAAGGCGATTGAGTCTTGGAAGACAGGGGAGTGGGATTATGCGCTTGATGGGGCTTGCTCTAGTTATAACGGCTGCCCCTTCATGACGCTTTGTAAATCTAATCAGCCTGAAAAATGGCTTGATACTTATTATGAAGAAAATACTTGGAACCCACTTGAACATTCGGATGATTAAAGCGAGGGATAAAGATGGAAAGCTATGACCTCATATCGCATATAAAGCGCCAGCGAGCCTTTTCTCGTGCAACCTTTGGCCCAGGACTTCGAACAAAAGGTGTGATCGATCATATTAAAAAAGAGCTTAAGGAAATAGAGCAAGAGCCTGAAAGTCTTGAAGAGTGGGTAGATGTTATCTTACTTGCCCTTGATGGGGCCTGGCGATTGGGGGCTACGCCAGAGGCGATTGTAGAAGTCCTTGAAGCAAAGCAAACTAAGAATGAATTTAGACAATGGCCAGATTGGCGTACTATGTCTGAAGATGTTGCGATAGAGCACAAGCGGAGTACTACAAATGAGTAGTATATACCTTGCCGCAAGCTACGCCAGACGAGAGGAATTACTGCAGTATAGAAAAGATTTGTTACGACTTGGGCATGTAATTACATCTCGTTGGCTTGATGGTAAGCATGAGATGGATAAGCCGGGAGAACCACCAAGGGAGCCGGATAAAGAGGTTGCACGCTTTGCGAAAGAAGATTTTTATGATATTGAAGATGCTACACACTTTGTCACATTTACTGAGCCCAGTGGAAGTGTAAATGTAAGGGGCGGTCGTCATGTAGAGCTTGGAATTGCACTGGGGCTTGAGAAACTTATAGTAGCTATTGGCCCAAAGGAACATGCTTTTCATTATCTACCCAGTATTTGGTTTTTCTCAACTTGGTCGGAAGCTCTAGAATTTCTAGGCCGTAAATTAAAGCGAGGGATAAATGCCTAAATTCAACGTCCTACTCATCGGCCCAATCGGAACAGGTAAAACCTACTCAACCCGCACACTTCTCGACTGCGGCCTAGAGCTTTTCTATCTCGCAACCGAGCCTGGGATTGAAAAGGTTGTAGGAGACCTCCCTAAAGATAAAGTCCATTGGTCTTACATCCCACCAGCAAAGACCGACTGGGGTACTCTAATCAAGAACGCAGAACTTCTTAATAAAATGTCCATGTCGGATCTGGTAGGGATGAAACCAATCAATCGGCATGAGTTTCAGCAATTCATCCAACTCTTGTCAACCCTTTCCAACTTCAAGGATGATAGGACGGGGGAAGAGTTTGGGGCAGTTGAGACTTGGGGACCGGAGCGGGCACTTATCCTAGACGGGTTGTCAGGTATCTCAACGATGGCAATGGATCTCGTCGTTGGAGCAAAGCCTGTCCCGTCTCAACCCGAATGGGGGGCAGCGCAGAAACAAATTCTTCGCCTTATCCGCACCCTTACGGGGGATCTTAAATGCACGTTCGTTCTAATTTCTCATGCGGAGCGGGAGGTTAACCAACTTACCGGGGCAACCCATCTAACTGTATCGACGCTTGGTAAGGCCATCAGCCCAGATATCCCTAAACCTTTCGATGAAATTATCTACACTCGCCGCGATGTTGATAAGTTCTATTGGTCGGTTATTCAAGATGGGGTTGATTTGAAGACTCGTACCCTTCCATTTAAAGATGACCTTGCGCCCTCATTCGTTCAATTGTTTGAAGCGGCTAGGGATAAGGAAGAACGCAAATGACTACTCCAACTCCTGATGGATTTGAGGACCATTTTCAAAAACATTTTGATAATGGCATGTTTGTTTTCTTTGAAAAAATCCTTGTTGATGCCCCAAGAATATATAGTGAGCGGTTCCAGCATAGGTATATTGGAAGGGAAGTAAAATCTTCTGATGTATTAAATATACATATACCTGGAGTTGGCCTTTTAATCGTTGGAAAGTTTGAGGATAAGGAAAAGGAATAGTTATGATTATTCTCGGAAGTACCGTTCGTTGCAGGATTACAGGCTTTACAGGAATTGTGACCGGGAAGGTTGAATATATTACAGGCTGCAATCAATCACTTGTTCAGCCAACAGTTGGGAATGATGGGAATTATAGAGACTCCATTTGGCTTGATGCTGATAAACTTGAGCAGGTTGGGGATTGGGTTATCAACCTTAAGGTTGATAACGCTGGCTTTGATAAAGCCCCTCCTAGGAGATAGTTATGGACTTTTCCTGGACTATCCATTGGTCATTACAAAGCGAATTAGACCCAAGATGGAATGCCTCCGGGAAGTATGAAGGAACTCTTACAGATGGAAAACCAAAAGCAGCTATGGACCATCTAGAAAATTGCATGAAAGATTATGGAGCCTACCCTAAAGATTTAGTATATTGTACAATGAAGGAGTAGTTATGAACCTTTTCTTCGATACTGAAACATCCGGCCTATTCGATTTTAAATCGCCACCCGAGGCTGCTCACCAGCCACGGCTTGTCCAGCTTGGGGCTGTACTAGATAGTGACCATACAGTCCTTTCTAGCATCAATACGCTCGTCCTTCCTGAGGGATTTTCAATTCCCAAGGAAGCGACCGCAGTGCATGGCATTTCTACAGAGCAGGCACTTGCCTCTGGCATCCCACTTAAAGACGCCTTGACTCAATTCTATGCTGCCTGTATGCAGGCTGATCTTCTAGTCGCCCACAACAGTTCCTACGACGTTAAAGTATTAACCGGAGAATATATTCGCGCTGGGATGGAATCTCCATTCTCAAAGCGCCAAGTATTTTGCACAATGATTAAATCAACAAGTATTTGTAAAATCCCCGGAAAGAGGGGCGGATATAAATGGCCTACGCTCGATGAAGCCTACCGAATGCTCGTTGATGAGGATGGCTTTACCGGAGCGCATGACGCCATGGCCGACGTATTAGCCTGTCGTGAAGTTTATTACAAACTCGTCCCAACCAGCTAAAAGGAGAACCGCCTATAAACTCAATCCGACTACCAATCTTTACCGGACTTTATACAACAATCATGGAGTTACCAATGTCTGAAACCTCTATTTTCGATCCCGATAATTTTCTTTCCACCGAATACAACGAGTCCACCTCTACGGAATACATCTTGGTCGATGAAGGCGAATATTCCGCCCAGGTCGATGATGTTAAGATCCGTAAGACTGAGGGTAACGATGGTGACTTCTTCGTCATGGAGGTGTATTGGCACATTCTTGATGAGGCTGTTGCCAAGGCCGTCGGACGTGATAAGCCGATGGTTCGTCAGTCCCTCTTCCTTGAACTGACCGAAAGTGGCTCGCTTGATATGTCGAAGGGCAAGAATGTCCCCCTCGGCTATCTGCGGGAAGCAATTGGGCAGAATAAGAAAGGTAAGCCGTGGTCGCCGCGTCAGCTTTTCGGCGCGACCGCTCTTGTAAAGGTTACGCATAAGCCCCGCAAGAATGAGCCGGAACGGGTTGACGCCAGCGTTACTAAGGTCACGAAGGGCTAAACCTTTCTAAAAACTAGAGGGTGGAGGTAATTGCTGCCTCCACCCTAACTTTCTTTAGGGGATTTCCATGCAAACAATTTCTATTGATGACGTTATTATTGAGCTTGACCGCCATAGAAAAGATCTCGAGGAGGAACCCCTAAAAGAACTTATCCTTAGCATTCTAACCCTCGGCCTCCTCCACGCCCCCGTTATGCAAAATGATGGAAGAACCCTCGTTGCAGGGTTTAGGCGTTTTCGTGCGATTTCTGCAATCCACTCCGTAGGTAAGACATTTAAATATCAGGGGGAGGACGTACCTTTCGGCCAACTTCCCGTTACCAAGCTCGGCGACCTTTCTGAGGATATGCTTAAGGAAGCGCAGCTTGATGAGAATATCAAGCGAGAGCCGCTCACTTGGCAGGAAAGGGCGGCGGCGATTGCGGACCTTCATATGCTTAGGGAGCGCCAAGCAAAGAAGGTTGGGAAGACGCAGACCTTTAGCGATACGGCTAAGGAAATAAAGACAGAGGAACACTCAGACAACTATGTCCGTAATGACGTTCGGGCTGCAGTAACCATTAAAGCCTTCGAAGATGATCCGGAGGTTATGCGGGCTGCTACGCAAAAAGAAGCAATTAAGATCATTGAGAAGAAATTGACCAAGGCTCATAATGAAGCCCTGGCAAAGCAATTCCTTACCAATAACGCCACTCCTCACGAACTTATCAAGGGAAACTTGTTGGAGGTTCTTCCGCAGTTCGCTGATGGGCAATTTGACGCCATCATAGCCGATCCCCCCTACGGCCAGGACGCAGATAAGGGGAATAATATGAGTGCGACTAAGCACTCTTACCAAGACGATGAGGCATATTCGGATAAGTGTATTGAGACAATCGCAGTTGAGGGTTATCGTGTCGCTAAGGCACGGGCTCATATGTATATGTTTGTGAGTAGTAATCCTAACCGGCAGGTGAAGGTAATTAGAATTCTTAAAGCTGCGGGGTGGGATGTTTGGAATACCCCGTTTGTTTGGTATAAGGATAACGTTGGGGTGTGTCCTCGTCCAGATCTTGGCCCACGCCGATCGTATGAAAGTATCCTCTATTGCATTAAAGGGGAGAAGCGTATTCAAGCAGTCTACCTAGACACCTTCCTTATCAAGCATGAAAAGGGGATTGATTACGCGGCGCATAAACCCGCAGAGTTATATTGGGCTTTGCTATCTCATAGCTGCATCCCAGGTAATAAAGTCTTAGATCCCTCTTGTGGTAGTGGGCCAATCTTCCCAGCAGCTACTAAACTTAACCTTATCGCTGTTGGGATTGAAATGGATGAGAATGCGCTTGGGCTGGCGGCACAAAGACTTACCACTAAAATGTCAGATCCCCTAGAGGATTTTGAGAATAATGATGAGTGATATTATGCCAAAAGTATACAATAAGCGATGCGACCATATACCAGATGGTGCTGTATATATTGGAAGGCCCTCTAAATGGGGAAACCCATTTAAGATTGGGCAATGGTATAATGGAAAAAAATTGACTCGGCAAGACTCTATCGATTGCTATGAGGATTGGCTTTTGAATTCTGATGAAGGAATAAAACTTCTAAAAGACATTCATGATCTTAAAGGAAAAGATTTGGTTTGTTGGTGTTCTCCGGAAGCTTGTCACGGAGATATTCTATTAAGGCTTGCAAATGAATAAACTAATAATCTCCGGCCCCCAACCTGCCCGCATAATGTTCGTCGGGGAAGCCCCTGGGGATAAAGAGGTCGAGACTGGCCGCCCCCTGACTGGACCTTCCGGCTGGGAATTCTCCAAAATGTGTTCGGAAGCAGGGATCGTTCGCGAGTCGTGCTTCATAACAAACTTACTCCAAGAACGTCCCCCTGGAAAGATTGAGGATCTTTTCTATAAGAAGACTGAGGCTAAACTTAGGGGGGTTACGGAGTTTAAGGGAAGATACCCGGCGCAATCTATAATTGATGGGTACAATACACTACAATCTCTTATCGTCCAAACTCGCCCTAACGTAATCGTTCCCCTGGGTGATGCGGCCCTTTGGGCACTGACAGGAAATAGTGGCATAACTAAGTGGAGGGGAAGTACACTAAGCGCAAAAGTTGAGGGACTTGACTATGAGCCTAAAATCATTCCAACTTTTAACCCTGCCGGTGTGCTCCGCAATTGGCCTTGGCGATGGATGGTTGTTAACGACCTTAAGCGAGTCGCAGCCGGAGCACACACCCACGAAATATCACTACCAGATTGGAGCTTTATCCTCCGACCAAGCCTACAGACTTGCCTCGATTGGCTGGGGGAAGCAAAGGGAAAAACTCTTGTCTGCGATATTGAGACCAGAGGATATAACATATCATGCATTGGATTTGCATTAGATAAACATAACGCGATCTGTATCCCAATGATGCTCTTGGAGGAACCCTATAGTTATTGGAGCCCCGAAGACGAACTTGCCATAACCCTTAAACTTAAAGAATTATTTGAGGATAAATCTACAACCCTAATTTTCCATAACGCTTTCTTCGATATGCAGGTAATCGCTCGGCAATGGGGCTTTATCCCGGCCAACTTCGAAGATACGATGGTTATGCAGCACGTCGCATTTGCGGCGGATATGCCAAAGTCGTTGGCTTTCTGCGCTTCGATGTATTGCAATTATTACTGCTTCTGGAAGGATGACGGGAAGGAATGGAATATTAAGGAATTTGGGGAGGATACGCATTGGGAATATAACGCAACGGATTGTGCTTACACCTACGAAGTTTATGAGATGCTCGTCCGCATCTTGAAAGCCTATAATCTTTCCGAACAATATGCCTTCCAGCGCAGGCTAATGCGTTCCCTCCTTATGATGATGTTTCGAGGGATTAAGGTCGACACCGCCTATAAGCAAAAACTTAACATCATGCTACTTAAGCAAATTCAAGAACATAATCAATGGTTCGAGGATGTACTCGGGCACCCACTTAATCCTTCAAGCAATCCTCAGATGAAAATGCTTTTTCACAACGACTTTAAGGCGCCTATCTATAAACACAAGAAAACAAAACAACCCACGCTTGACGATGAGGCACTTAAGAAGACTAAGGAAAAGATCCCACTTCTTCGCCCACTCGTTGATGGTATTCTTGAGGTTCGTTCGTTAGGAGTGTTTAGAAATACCTTTGCCCTTGCGGAGATAGATGAGGATAATAGGGCGAGATGCTTGTTTAACCCTGCGAGGGTTGAGACCTATCGTTTGTCGTCTTCGCAAAATATTTTTGGGACAGGGCTTAATTTGCAGACTATTCCTAAGGGGAGGGAAGATGAATAGTTTTGAGGTACTTAGGCTTTGTTTTTCGAACGATTTTATAGAGAAGATGAAAAATCGTATTTTAGTAAGTACCCACAAATATGGCCTTGTGCAAGAGAATGTCGGAAGAGTTGACATGCTAAAATCCCTCGAGGTACGGATAGATAAGTACAGGGATACAGGAAATAAAGAGCATCTAGTAGACATTGCTAATTTTGCAATGTTTGAGTTTATGTTTCCAATGCACCCAAGGGCACACTATCGCGCAACAGATTCTGATGAATCAGCAGGAGTAGTAGGGCGTCATGCAAAAACTAGAGATTAAAGTCTTAGACCATGGCTATGTTAGGCTTCGCAACTTAGCTGGGCCAACCAGACGGCTAGATATGGATTTTGACGCGGATGATATCGATCCGGCAAACGCTGCGAGATTCTCCTTCGACGGAGCAGATAAGGGGCGTCTAAGAGAAGATGACCTCAAGCTTGCCAACTATCTTATGAAGCATAAACATACTACGCCCTTCGAGATGATTGTTGCGTGGTTTGAGATGAAGATGCCAATTTTCGTTGCACGGCAGTTCGTCAGGCACAGAACGGTTAGTATCAATGAGATTAGTGGAAGATATACCAAGCTTCCTAATGATTTCTACATCCCCGACACAGATGCAATTGGTTGTAAAGCTGCAACTAATAAGCAGGGGAGAACTCTTACTGAAGTAAATGTTTACGCTGACAATTTTAGAGAAATCTTAAGTGCTACTAGTGAGGGGGCTTATGCCCACTACACTAAGGCATTAGAGCAAGGCATTCCAAACGAACTTGCCAGATGTTTCCTTCCACTAAACATCTATACTAAATGGCTTTGGAAGCAGGATCTTCATAACCTTATGCATCTTCTTATGCTCCGCCTTGATGGGCACGCCCAATATGAGGCAAGGCAATACGCTAAGGCAATTTATGATCTTCTTAATGAGGCACTTCCAAATTGTATGAAGCTTTTTAGGGAGTATAGGACGCTGCCCGATGGAGATTATCAGTGGTAGCTGAAACCATCTCCCTACCAAACCTCCGTAAAATGTTCGTACCCGATGAGGGCTACGTTATCATCGACGCTGACCTAGAGCGTGCCGATGCCCAAGTTGTCTGTTGGGAAGCTGATGATGAAGAACTTAAGCAAATCTTCAAAAGTGGGGCAGACATCCATGAAGAGAATGGCCGCGCAATCTTTGGGGTAAGCAAGTGTTCGGTAGATCAACGAGATAAAGCAAAGAAGGGGGTACACGGGGCTAACTATGGGGTGTCCGCCAGAACCCTCGCTGGGCACATAGGCACAACCGTACACGAAGCGGAAGTCTTCCTAGCCCGTTGGTTTGGTGCCCATCCGAAGATTAAAGCTTGGCATAAACGTACAGCTTTTAACCTAAAAACCAAACGTTGCATTTATAATCAATTTGGCTTCCGCCGTTATTACTTCGACCGTATGGCTACGGATGATGAGGTAGGCCGAGTCCTTCCGCAAGCACTAGCTTGGTGCCCTCAGTCGACCGTAGGTATTGTAACCAACACCGGCCTTATTAATATCGAAGATAATCTCCCCTCCGTAATGCCCCTTCTCCAGGTCCATGACTCCTTAGTCCTACAAGCCCCAGAAGATGAATGCCCAGAGGTCTTTGAGAAAATCCGCCAAAACATGCTAATCACAATCCCCTATCCTGACCCCCTCATAATTCCCGTAGGCGTTAAGGCCAGCCGCCAATCTTGGGGCGATGTTGAAAAAATTGAATTGTGGGTGCAGGGTGAAAAAACGCTACCTAAAGGACTGGGTTAAGGGCTATATGGAATTCACTCGCTTTAGCGAAGCGCCCGATCAGTTCCATAAATGGACGGCAGTATCGACAATTGCCGGGGCGCTTCGCAAACGTGTTTGGTTTGATATGGGGTATTTTAAATGGACACCTAACTTTTTCATCTTCTTTGTCGGGCCTTCCGGTGTAGCCACCAAATCCACGTCTATGAACATCGGATTTGATTTGCTAAAGGAAATCCCCGGCATTAACTTCGGCCCATCCGTGGCGTCGTGGCAAGCCCTAGTGCAAGCCATTGGGGCGTGCAATGAAGAAATCATAACTCCTACGGGGGAATTCGTCCCTATGTCCGCGATGAACATTGCCCTATCAGAGTTGGGAACATTGATCGATCCAAAAAACAAGGATATGGTTGACGTTCTAGTTGATCTGTGGGATGGGAAGGATGATGTTTGGACTAAGATAACAAAGAAGGATGGGGAGGAGTTTATCGTAAACCCTTGGGTTAATATGATTGGCTGTACTACCCCGTCTTGGATTGCAGAAAACGTTAGTGATTATTTCATCGGGGGAGGGTTTTCTAGTCGGGCGGTATTCATCTACGCTGAACAAAAACGAATGCGGGTAGCATATCCAAAGGAGCTTATGAAAGAGTATGGGGACGGGTTGGGGAAGCTTAAGGCGGAACTTATTAAAGACCTTGAAGCAATATCAGAAAGTTATGGGGAATACGAATTAAGTAGGGAGGCTGCGGAATGGGGAAAGGCTTGGTATAATGGGCAAGATGACTCAGAAGAGGTTATGAAGAATAATAAATTCATTGGGCACTATTCCCGTCGTCAAGCCCACTCCCATAAACTAGCAATGGTCCTAGCCGCATCAAGAAGAAACGAGTTAGTGATAACTAAGGAAGATCTTATCGATGCCACCAAAGAACTAGAAGTTGTTGAAAAGGACATGCAGCAAGTATTTGGGTTTATGAATCGGGAAGTAGAGATGGTTATTGCTGCTGATGTTCTAGATGTTGTAAGGAAAGAGAAAAGAATACAAAAGACCGCGCTTTATAGGAAGTTTATGAGAAGCATCAGTAGCGGAACGTTTAATAAAATCCTCGACTCCCTGATAAGTAGTGCCGTCGTAAAACAAGTTTCCATAAACGGACTTATGTTGATAGAGGCAATTTATGACCAGAAATAATACTCCGCAAGAATATATAGCAGCTGGATATACTCCCGGCTCAGCCGTAGCAGCTTTAATTGGATGCACCTGTAAGGCATCAGAAAATAATGAGGGAAGAGGTTTCATACTCGTTATAAAAACTAATGATATTTTATTTATGGTAGACCCAAGCTGCCCTCTCCATGGAGAGTCCCCATGCAAGTTGGACCCTGGGCTTAAGCCCTCAAAAGAGGGCACTAAATAATGAAAAGGGTTGTAATCGAGTCCCCTTATTCTGGTGACGTTGATGCAAATATAGCCTATCTTCGAGCCTGTATGCACGACTCGCTTGTTAATCACGAGGAAGCCCCTTATCTAAGCCATGGGCTTTATACTCAACCTGGGGTACTTAGGGATGAGGATAAAAGTGAGCGGACGCTCGGAATTAACGCTGGCTTTGCTTGGGGAGAGGTAGCACAAAAGGTAGTATTTTATACTGACCTTGGTATGAGTGATGGGATGAAGGTTGGCATGGAGAAAGCTAGGCTTAATAACATCCCAACAGAGGAACGTAAACTTGGTAATGATTGGTTTAGCTTTAATCAAGCAACCGGAAGCTGGGGGCCAATCGCCCTTTGGAGTGACATCTACGCTTCAACAACCCTTTATTGTTTTAAAAATAAATTAGTTATTTCAGATACATTACACCTTCCATCCGAAGTCCCATATGCTGTAAGAAGTCTTGGGCAGCAAAATATGATGGAAGCAATTAATGCTTATTGGGAAGGTGAGGCATCTGATGACATATCCAAAATAACCCTTGCAATTGGAAAACTTTTTCTAGCAGCTATGCGTATGCTAATCCTATATGGGGTTCCTGCAAGATGGGTATTCGCCCGTTTATACGAATCAATTCCAACCAAAAAGTTACTTAGCCTGCAGGCTATTAGGGAGTTGTTAGAACAATATTCTGGAAGGAGATTAGTATGAATAGGTGTGGAATTTGTGGGAGGGGTGAGGATAGTGATAATCTTGAAAAGTTTTCAGTCAAGCTTGATAAAGTTGATAATGATGATGAGGGATATATTGGAAGGATAACCCTTTGCAAGATTTGTAAAGATCATATTATTCGAACATCCCACGCAAAGGGATATTATAAAACCTTTAGATAAAAAGAGGCTCCCTCTCACGAAGGGAGCCTAAGTTTCACCGGGCCGAATTTGTTACTTATTATCGTCGAACAATGAGGTCATAAGCGCATCGGTGACAGCATTAAGTTCATCCCATTCTGCATCTGTGGGATTTCTATTCTCCTTAACCATAGTTTCTACCTTAGCGGCGCCAGTAGTAAAAGCATCGATCGCACCGCTAACACCCTGGACCATAGCAGGAACTAGGTTCATAAGCTTTACCATAAAAGATAGAATTACAACGGGGTCCATTTAAGGCTCCTTACATCAAATTGTGGTTTTGGCAGATTTTTATAAAATCATCTACCGCAGCCTTGGCTATAGCAATAGCAAGGTTGATCTTAGACTCCGCTACGCCAGGGGTTCTCACGACAGTCTGCGCGGATTTAAGGGCGTTGTCAACGTCTTTAGCCGCAGAGCGTAGGATATCGACAACCTTAGTCTCTGAGCATCCATCCAGACTGCCCTGCCCTTCCTTACATCTTGGCTGACTTTCGTAAGCCACAGCAACAGCAAGTGGGGCATTAAAATCCGCCTGGACCGCAAAGACTCTTTGCGTAGGAGTCTCTGCCACCATAGACGCACAGCCGACAAGCAGCAACAATAAAAATGTACCACCAATTTTCCTAATCATTTGTCCTTTGCCTTTCCTACGACGAGGGCTAGAGTTTCTATGAACGAGTAGAACTTCTTGACAAAAGCGTCATCCTTGGGGGTAGGGGTTAAGGCTGTAATGGCGGACGCTGCCGCATGTAGCCCAAGAATAATGCCTAGAACGTCAAGCCAATGTTCAGATAGCCATCCCATAATACTCTCCTAAATCTTAGTTAAAAGTTCATGTCCAATTGGGGTAAGCCAGCTTAACATAAACATAATTACGGCTACGGCCCCAATAATATACGACCGCCATCGCTCAAGACTACCTATCCGCTGAGAATGTACGTTAAGTCTACTATCAGAATTATCCAACCTTTGAAGAATTGCGTTATTTTGTCCCACAATTTCTCCAAGTTTTAGCAGGATTGAATCAGTAGTGGCCTCTTTTTCTGGCATATCCTCACCTCTGTCATAGGTGGTTGCGTGGAAGTCCCCGGCCGGGCTTGGACGGTTCGGCCGGGGACGGCAAGCTTAAACAATTCCCCAAAGTTCAAACGCCAAGTCCACATCGGTAGACTGTGACGTGTAGCCAGAGCCCGCTGTTGCCGTCGTCGCGGCATTGCCGGCGTGCGTCGGGCTCGTAGAATCGCGGCCGATGGACACATAGTTGCTTGAATTTCCACCCGCATAGCTGACCAGCAGCGCAAGCCCGCCGGATGACGCCGAGTAGGCAACGGGGATTTCAATATCGGCAAACGATGTCGTCAACGTCGCCGCGTCAAAAGTGGCGGTCGCCAGGGCGGCGCCAGTCGGCGTTGCCGTGCTGCCGATAGTCCCGGTCGTTGCCTTTAGGGTAATCGTCACGTTCCCGGTTGGGCTGCCCGTTTTCTTGAGGGCGAACTTGACGGAAGTAATATCGGTCGGCGCCGCCAGGGTGATAAGCTGGCCAGCCTCCTCGACGCCGCCGCCGCCATACATATCGTACTGAGCGTTAACGTTTGCCGAGGCGTAACTGTCGATAAGGACTGACGGAATTATCGTCACCGGATTCTCGTCCCCCGCCCGAAAGGCCACGCTGGCGGCAACCCATGGCAGGGCGCTATCGATCGAGAAGGCGCGGGCGGAAACTGTTCCCGGTGACGCGGCGGCCTCATAGGCGGCGCCCAGGGTGACGAGGCTGTTTGGCGAGGTGGCGACGGAAATCCCCGTCGTGTCGGCCGGATAGCCGGTGTCGCCGGTGGTGCTGCCGAGGGCGGCGAAGAAATGGGCGACGAAGTTATTGGCGCTGCCGGTGGTGACGGCGGGGGAAGTTACCGTTCCGTAAGGTTCTGTTGGCGGAATAAAATTCACAACAGGAAAACTGTCCCCATTAGACATAAGTATTTCGTCAAGCCATCCATTTAAAGAGTTTCCTAAACCGGTGAGGCCGCCACCGATACGTAAAGCACCAGTACCATTAAATATATCCGTTGAATTACTTTGGGCGGGTCCCAGTAGGGTACCATCAATATACATATATATGTATCCTGATGACCGGAAAACCCTGATATGGAACCAGCTGTCCAGAGATAACGTAAAATTTCTGAACATAATAAATGTATCGTTAATACCGTCATCGGATAAGACCAGCAAAAGAGCTGGGTTCCCGCCGTATGATAACAACATGAGCCGCCAGGATCGTTGATTGCCTGTCGATAACCACTTGCCGGCGATAGTATCATTATAGGTTGTCGCGTGTATCCTCGCCCAACCATCGAAAAAAACGCAATCATTTGTTCCGAGTTCGAAATCAGCATGATCGGCGGCCGTAAGCCAATCACTGCTACCATCAAACAAGGCGGAAGTCCCCCCAAATATAGACTGCGCTGTATCTATCTGGGCATTTCCACCTGCGGATATGGCTTGCCCAGATACGGCGCTATTTGTAAATATTGACGAGCCATCAGATCCATTGCAGTGGAGCATTATTTTTATACTCTTTGGAATATCAAGCGTACTGCTAGCCTTGAACGTCGCCGCCCCGCACTGGTCGACGTTGACCATCAGTCCCTGCACGTCGTCATTGCCGGTCCAGCCAACAGTGTAGGGGTCGCCCGCCACGTCGGCCGCCACGGCCGCTTTCTCAAACACGTACAACGCGGCCGGCGAGGTTTCACCAACCACCTCGGTCCAGTCGCCGAGTCCGGTAAACGTCGCCGCCGTCGCCTTGGCCAGCGCCAGCACCAATCGGTCACCCAGCGCGCAGGTCGGCACCGTGGCGGACAGCGAGGTCGTGTTGTCGGCCGAGAAGGTTTCGACGGCGCCATAGATTGGAATAGCCGGGTCTGGTAGCGTTTGGTAAGGAATATAATAAGGCATCACACATACCTCGCGGAAAGAGTAATCAATACCTTCTGGCCAGGCGTTCCACTGCCAACCTGGACACACACAAATTCAAGCACAGCCCCAATTTCAAAAATCTGTGTGCCATCTGTCTTAAGTGTACCCTGCGAAAATACACCAGTACTAGCCGCAAAGTTAGGTTTTGTGGAATAAATCGATACCCCATCGTTAAGGACATCAAAGATGACAGAATCCCCGGTAGGAATAATGCCAATATCCCCAATCCCCCCAATAATCTCCGTCCTACGGTCAATTAAAACCTTTTCGTATAGCTGATCAACTACCAGATTAAGCCCCGTAAGGGTATTACTAAAGCCTGCTTTAAGCGGAAATCCCGTAGCTAAGGCATTTTGAATTGCTACAATATTATCTGCGCAAAGCTTAACGTTGTTAGAAAAGCCCAGATCAATAGCAAGTGGAATGTAAACTAATTCACTCACAATCTAACTCCTATTGCAGATAAACATCTAGGGTGAAGACAATTTGCTGCCCAGGGGTAGTCGACCCAACTTGCGTTACAAGGAACGCACAGATATCATCGGCAGCAAAGATTTCAGTACCATCTGTCTTAAGCGTCCCTGCTGTTAGGGTAGTGGCTCCATCAACTATTTTAGGTTTTGTAGTATAGATAGTTGTTCCATTCTTAGTAACATCAAAGATGAGATCAGCACCAGTAGGCCCAACCCCACCCGATAAAACTTTAGCATGTTCTGCGACCGCCTTGTATGCACGAGATACGATGAAGGAATAATATGTCCTTACTTCTGCGTTTACCCCCGTTTGTGTGCTGGACATTCCAATCTGGATAGGAATACCATCAGAGACTGCGCCGAGGGCACCAACAGCCTCAAGGCCAGCAAGGGCATCTCCAGTTCCTAAATTTCCTATCTCAGTCCCAAGACTAGTCAAGGCTCCAAGGGCGGTTTTAACAACCCAAGTTCGAAGATCATCAATATCCGTATTGGCAATAGCAGTTGTAGAGGTAGTTAGATTGATCCTAGCTATTGCATATTTACTTGTAGGGATTGTGGGATCAACGGGGGACGCGCTTTCCGAACCAGTCTCAACTCCAACAGTTCCAGTATCGATATCGATGTAAACAATATCTTTTCTAGGCTGAACCGATGGGGCGGTTATAGTTCCACTATTCTGGGCAGCCACAGATGAGAAGCTTCCATCCGTAGAATCTTGAACAGCTCCAGCATCAATTCGCACAGTCATATTGGGGGTAGCTTGCTCATGCACAGAGAACGCCGCCCCAATCCCCGCCATTGCCGCAACGGAGTTATCTACATTAATAGCCCATTGAGTAGCATCGCTCTCAATATCAGGCTGTACGAATGTTCCAGTCATTTAAACTCCCTCGGCATCCCATGCCACCGTACCATTTTCCGCAGCTCCACTAGTATCCCACCTAAGAGCGGTGAATCCCGTAGTTGTAACATTATCCCATCCAACAATCCCAGGCGCCGCATCAGCATTGAAGGTCCTTACATCTGGGACGTTTGTGAAGGGCGTAGAAAATACAACAGCCTCTTGGCCAGCAGGGGAGCCTGTAATAACTACCGTACCACTTTCTTTCCTGCTTTGAGAGTCAACCGTAACGTTAAATCTTGTAACCCTTGAGGGGCCTGTGGTGTTATCAATTGTAATCCTTCCCTTAAGGGTGTCTACAACCGCATCCCCAACGTTCCACACCTCAAACCCATCATAGGCCCCACCATAGGCGTAGTAGTCGATTTCTAGCAAGGGATTAGCAGAGCCTATCTCTCCTGGGCCAAGGTTAACATTAGCGGCTGTCCAAATTCTAGCAGAGGTATCTTGTCCAAGGTTAATATCATTTGTCGTATAGGTAGAAGTATCAACCGGGCTTGGAACGTATCCTGAAAATGTAGTCCAGTCTACATCAGCAGCCGTTACCTGAGAAGCTGGGTTAAGCTTTCCTGTTAGCGGATTTCTAATAAACCCATCTAACGTACCAGTCCAAAGCGGCCATTGCTCATTACTACTCACAACCGTAAAGGCATTAGTTACTATAAGATCGGTGGTAAGTGCATTGACCGATTGATTTTTAGAGGTATCTTCTGCCTTAATTCCAAATACCCAAGGAACCTGAACCCCATCAACTACGGGCGATGGCTGGACCGCCGCCGTGGTTATCCGAGTTCCACGCGTAACCTTAGTGAGTTCCGCTGCATCAGCATAAACAAATGGCGCGGCCATATAGCGAATTTCGTATCCCGCCAAATCCGCATCTGGTATCTGCGACCAGCGGAAGTTAACAGCATTACCATTCTGATTGGCAGTAAACGTGGTGACATCACTCGGAGGGGCCGTCTTACCAACAACTACATGGCCAGTTACAGTTAACCAAGTGGAGGCTCTTCCAAGATGATTAACGGCCCTAACTCGTTCAGAATACGCAATTCCATCTTTAACGTCGAATGTCCAAAGCTCGGTAAGTGTTCTATCAATTGTACCTGCGGGGCTCCAATCCGAAGCGGAATCTTTTTTAACTTGGACCTCATAATGATCCAGATATGGATCAGTGCTCGCTGTCCAACTTCCATGAAGCCTAGAAACAATTGTCCCGTCATCTTTGGTAAAGAGTTCATCCGTTCCACTAGTGAGGACCAGATTTGTAGGAGCTACGACACTAAGCGGGCTTGGCAAACTTGTATTAGGGGCGGGATCAACAAGAGTTTCTTCCCCAGAATTCCAATCATAAACAGTACTTGCAGTTTCCTGCAAAGTCAAATTAACCATAATCCCCTGATCTGCGGTAGAGGCTGTTTGATTTTGCTTTTGTGGAGTAATGCCAAGAGTCCACCCAATAACCTCAAATACCTTATTAGTCCAACCAAATCTGGTATTATTTATCATAACCGTATCGCCGCATTGGACCTTAAGGCCAATAAGACTTATCGGATATGTAATGGTAATTTGCTGCCTATGTCGTTCAAGAAGAATCTTAGCAGTTCTCTGTGCCTGTCCTGGACGAGAAGTAAAGGCTTGGTCGTAAGTATGCCAACTTTTTACATTATTATCCTCAGACAAATATAGGGAGTTGACTACAATCGGATACGTCGTAACAACCCCATAATTAATAGGAGACGCATATGAGCCCTTTACACGGTTAAATCTATCCTGTCTCGGGCGCTTAGTCTCAATTTTAATAGAGCCTCTAGCGTCTCCCTCATCAAATACAAAGGTTGGAGATACATAGGCCCCGACTCTAATATGCCAGCTATCACCAATATGAACTATAGACCCAGCAAAAGAGGTAGTCATATCAGTTAAGATATCACCCCACTGTCTATCACAACTGATAGGTCCATTACAAGTATATCTTGGCTCGGCGTTTTTAATAACTGTCATAGTGCCAGAGCCAGCACTTGTAAAATCTATCGTAGTATGGGAAAGGGCATTATCGTAACTTGTTGCAAGCTGAAGCTCAACGTAAGAATCATCAGTTGCCCAACGATGGCGAGGCACGGCATAATAGTTAGTATCAGCCTCAATATTTCCAATATATGTCCCATCTGAGGTAACAGTAACCCTATCCCCTGTTTGGAACATCATTATCGCAACATTGTCTGCCGCAGATGTATTATAATTCTTTAGCCTAATAAAATTATTAGTTGCATCTACACTAAGAACATTATGAGTGATATTATCGACAGCTACAAATTCCTCACAAATATTGGCACTTGCAATTGTAGTATCGTCATTAACATCCTCGGAAAGGCCACCAATCCCATGATCTGAGTCTAGTAAAAAATCGCGAATGCACAAAACTGAGTTAGGGGTCCATACAGAGGGATCTCCGCTTTCCCTCGGATCTACAACCTTCTTCCCCCGTACCCAGGCAGAAATAGCAGGAATTCCAGAAAATAATTCAGAATCAAACTCCAACCTCACATAGATATATGCACGGCTTGTTCCTTTAAAGTCCGTAGTCCAATCTGTTATCTCACTAACCAGATCACTATCAGCTGTCTGCCCCGGCGCACCTAGATGCTTTTTAATTCTGATCTTACCGTTAAACTTACCAGTATTAACTACTCCGCTTCCATCAAGCATATCGGAATAAATAGGATAATTATCCATAAAAACTTCATCAATTGCCTCAACCTCGTGCGCGGCAAGGGCAATAACGAGATGAAGATACTTTCCATCTGAAGTACTCGTAGCAAAAAGCATAGGCCCGGAAAGTCTGCACTCCCCATACACCAAAACGTGGGGAGAGGTCGCCTCCCTAAATTGTTGAATTCTTTTTTGTGCGGATGAAGCTGAAGAAAAGGATAAATCTGGAGTCTTTGGGGTAGTAGATAACATCCCCATTACCATAGTACTGGCAAATGCGATAGCAGCAAGCATAGCCGCCTGGGCAATAGTATAACCTACGATTATACCACCACCATAAGCTGCGGCAGCCGCAACAATTGCTGGGATTGCCATAGGCATTAGTTAATGTCCCATGCCATCAAAATTGCAGTAAAATCATAGGACTTCCAGCCCTTAGATGAGGCAACTAGCGCTCGCCTACCTGTGAGATCTATGATACCGAGGGCTTTATTTCCACCCTCTAAACCAACAAGAACGATATCTCCCCTTTTAACTCTATTGACATTAGAGTACGCAGTAACATTAAGTGCCTTTGCAAACCACTTAAGCATATTAACCATACCGCGTTTAGAGGTTAAAAATGCCTTAGCTTCTTCCTCTGTGGTATAAGCAATTCCAAATTCTTTTATAATATCAACGCCAGTCATTGCCTTTAAGCAATTAACCGGAGATATGCAGCAATCATGCCAACCATACCTAAAGCGCCTCCGGTCATGAGAGCGTATAGCTTTCTCAAGCCGGGTCGGCCAGTCTTGATATCTTTTTAACCTCCCCATACAACATCCCTCCCATCATTAAGGGAGACTACAAAGGAACAAAATTCATCTGTTGCATCATCAATATGCTGATCTTCTTCTGTATAATACCTATCAGAAGATCTATCTAATCCAGAAAGCATATTAACAACATTAAGCTCAATTATAGGATTTTCAGCATCCTCGGTAAGGGTCATAGTATCCATTCTCCCCTTATAAAGAGGATAGGGGTCTGGCACAACTGCATTACTATCATCAACACAGCCAAGCCAAATAGTAGCTGGGCGTTCTTGATAATCTTCCCCAAGGGCCAAGGCTAGGACGGAACTGTCAACTCCCATAAGACTGCAAGTTACCGCATCCGCACGAAGCTCTATGGTTTCTGGGATGCTAGAAATCTGGGCGATATCCCCCGTTCCAGTATAATCATCCCCATTCCAAGGAAGAGTGCCATAACCAGTAAATAGATTAAGATCCCCACTATCAAATTTAAACTTAGCCAAGAGGAATGGTCGCAATGCTGCCGCTGATACCTGGGTAGCCATCCCGGATGTAAGGTCTCTAGCCATTACAAAGCCTCCTTACATTCAAAATCGAGTCCGCCATAGATAAGGGCCTCGTCAACGCTCCAGCTTCTATCATTTGAGGCTAGACGACAGAGAGCCTTAGCATTAGAGACTACAACGGCGGCATTGTCAAGTGGGCTGGTTCTAAGCTTAGGCCAGATCGTTAAATCTACCTCCCCCACACTATCTGAGTTCGCGGTATCAAGAACTTTGTATAGTCTGGTAGATGTTCCAGTCCCAAGTTGAAGCATATCCCCAATTTTAAGGTAGCCGGTAACTCCAGCGGGGGCCCCATCTATTGTAAGGGAGTTGCCCGTTTGACTTCCACCCTTAACAAGCGGGGTTCCCGGAGCTGTTGCAGCGGAGCCTCTTGGAGTAGACGTAGCCGGACTATCGAGATAAAATGTCCCATAAATCCCCTGCAACTTAAGAAGGAACGAGATCCATTCTTCCGCCGCCGCCCTTTCTTGCAATGCAATATTTACACTAAAGGTCCACCATTCTCCTGGAAATTGATAAACCTGTGTCTCTCCTGTAAAAGGAGAACTTCCTCCAGCCACAACATTAACCGCATGTGTTGTTACTTTCATAATGCCTGAACTCGGAGGGGTAAGTGGGTATGTAATAGTCATTACCGTCTCCGATTGAGCAAATTAGGTTGTGTGCGGGATGCGCTATAAACAGCCGCCACCGCACGAGGTTCAATACTCCCATTAACGGAGTGTACTAGCTGCTCAAGCTTCGCAACTGCAGCATCGCTGGCACCCCGCATGTCAACATACCAAGTTGGGCTACCATTTGATTTATTTTTCTGCTCCCTAGGCGTAACTTCTACATGCTCGCCAGGACTCATGGCAAGGTTAACCATCTTGTTATCAACCCCACCAATACCGGGAACGTCGAAGGATGTACCATACTGAGCAGTTTGCACGGGGGCATTAAGGGCCGTAGAATCTTGCGTTCCTGTACTACTAGTAGCCCAGCTATTCGCCGCACTAAGAAATGCGTTCTTAAGTGGGGTAAATACAGTAAGTTGAAGGATGGCATTTAAAATTTCTGTTAAAACGGTCTTAGCTACCGACTTAAATCCATCCATCGCGCTGCTAGCCGTAGTCATGGCACTGACAACGCCCTCAGCAAAAGTATCAAATCCCTTACTAAGTTTACTTAGTATTGGGTCTGTGGCATAAAGCTCATCCTTTAGTTTTTTAATTCCTCTAGTATAAAGCTCTTGGTTATCTGATATTCCTCCTGGCCCGTAGGTCTTTTCTAGGACGAGCATCTGGGCATTATATTTCTCTTGGGGGGTTAGGAGGTCTGTCATAGATAACCGAAGGCTATCTGCGGAGATATTAATTTGGCTTAGGATATCTTCCCTCTTTTTAAGACTGGCATTAACTTCATCCTGAAGCCTAAAGTAATCTGATGCTTCCCTTCCCCCTACGCCAGATGTAAATAGATTATTGGCTTTGGATACCCCAATAGTGTCTTTGTCTATTTGACTATGAAGTTGAGAATACCGAGCCTTAGCTTCTGCCTCGGTATTATACGAGGGAAACTTTTCTATTCCTATCTCTGTAGCATGGGCGTAAGCTTCTTCTGTAGTATATACTTTACCACCCCAGATAGTTGGGATAAGATATATTTTTCCATTATAAGCTTTAGTAATTTCTTGTAGAGTGGATATACTCCCATTTTTATTAACAACTGGCTGTTCTATTAAATTTCTTAAATGGGTCTCATAAAGATATTGTTCCTCTTTTGTGAGATTATATTTTTTTACAACACCAGTAAGTTCTTCCATCTTTTTGATTTGGTTATCAATACCTACAACGTCTAACAAGGATATAGGAGTTGCATATTCATTATTACCAATAGTGGATGTTAAAATTTTTACCTGATTATTTATTTCTTTTAAATCCCCAACAATTTTTGTATTTTGGTAAGGACGAAGGTTTGCCCCAACATTTCCCATATCTTGAATACCAGGCATTCCGCCAGTCGTAGCGGGGACAGGTGGTATCTCCACACTAGCCCCGGTATCTACAATCTGAGAACCAGGAAGGGCTCTTCTAATCCTATCAAGAAGATTAGCAATATCAGTAAGGTAGTCTTTGAGTTTTCCAGTAAATCCTGACGCCCTATCTAATGCATCAAGGAAGAGTTTCCAGGAGGTATTAAGCCTATTAATAGACGAGTTTAGGTTATTAGCTCCCTCGATTGCACCAGGACCATAAACTTCCATCATTCTTTGCGCTAGTTTAGGAAGGAGGTCCTCAGCAAGAACCTTCCCACCCTGAAGCATCTTACCAAGTTGCTGCGTAGTGACCCCCATCGCATCGGCAGCCATTCTAAAGGCGCCTGGGAGACGCTCGCCTAACTGTCCCCTAAGCTCTTCCGCCTGGACTGTGCCTTTAGACACCATTTGCTGGAAGGCGAGAAGAATACCAGCAGTTTGATCTGAGGATAGCCCAAGGGCGGCGGAGGCTACAGCCGTGGCTTGGAAAATATCTCTAGTCGCTGCTCCGGCTAAGGCTGTTCCACGAGTAGCAGCTGCCAACTTAGCGTATTGACTAGCGGTGGCTCCAATCTCAAGTCCGTATTTCTGTGCTACCACTATAATATTTTCAAACTCAGATCTAGCGCTAGAAGTGCTTCCAGTTACACTCTTAAGGGTGTTTTGAATTCTATCGAATTCAGTTCTAACTGCTATAAATTTAGGGGCCATCAGAGCGACAATAGCAACAATGGCGGCAAAAGCGATTACCATTGTTGCAGCAACGACATTAAGTCTGGTAATAATCCCAACTAACGTCTGGAGTCGTGCAGCGGTACCGCCCAACGGACCCTCGATAAGCCTAACGGACTTAGCGAGTTCGTCAAGCTTACCCCTAAAACCAGCAGCACCAGCGGCAGCAGATTTAGTTGATTTATTAAACTTATCCGTATGAGCGGTTGCGCTGCTAAAGGCAGATGTAACCTTACCTTCCCCAACGACGCTAAACTCAATTGTGACAGGAATTGTTACCACTTTAACTGCCCTTTGTAGTAACCCAATTTTCTATCCACGCCGCGTCAAGAGCTTTTATAACTACTAAAAATTCATCAGGCTCTTGCATCTCCGCAATTTGGCAATAGGCTAAGATATCAGAAAGCAATATCGGATTAGGCCCAAAGCCAAACTGCCTACTCGAACTAACCATAACCCACCCTTCCCAAAGCAGTTCTTGCCAAGGAGTTAACAATGGCTTACGGCTTAATGTCTTACTCTCCTTTCCTAATTCCGCTTCTTTCTTAAGAAACTCCTCCTCAGTTAGCCCTCCAAGTGCAAGGGTCCATCTAAGGAGGTCTAGGAGTTTTTTATGTCTTCCTCAACATTCGTAGGGCGGAACAATTCCCGATTGGTGGCGATGCCCCAAACGAGATCGAAGAAGTCTTCGTATTGAATGAGCTTTTGCTTCGCAACTTCTTTTGAATACTTAACGGCCTTTCCATTCTCCGTGATATGTTTCCAATCAAGAAGAATGGCATCAGCAAGCAGCCCTGCCCAGAGGTCACGACCAGTATCTTCTGGAATGGACCCCCTTTGAAGTTGACGGGCATGGTGGGGAGGAATGGACTTAATCGCCTTAGTCCATTTCTTATTCCCAAAGCTCGCACTAGCAACAAGGATTTCAGCATCGCCGCCAACCGGCTGCCAAATACCTTCATTTTCTTTTTGTTTATCAGACTCAAACCCGGTGAGATCAAAGGACATTTGTCCCTCCTATTGTTAAGCAGAAGTTGAACGTGTAAGCACCCCATTAGCGTTAAAGGTTGCAGTCACAGTAGCCAACTCTCCAACCGCGTTAGCAATTGGGTTGTAGGAAGCAAGGACTGCGGAGCCAGTATACTTAGGGTTATTAATCCCAATACCAGCGGTTTTATTAGCCATAGCTGTAACAGTAACGGCTGCCCCACTAGTCTCAATAGCGTATAGAATACCATCAACCGATCCAGAATCAAAATCCTGGGTAAGTTGAACTTCAAGGGACCAGTCCTTAAGACCAGAAAGCCTAGACTTAGCCCTATTAGCATTCATCGTAGTAGACTCTTGCAGGTCCACACTGGTATTAAGGGTGGCCCGCATTACAAAGGCGCTCAGATCCTCACCATTGATGGTGACCTCAGCATCGTTCAGGATAAACTTAGCCATTTTACTCTCCTTTAAGTAAGCCCACCCACGGACCCACCAGCTATTCCTGCTTCAAGTGTAGCTGCCCCTACTTGAGCGGCTACTTCATAAATCCTATCACCAAGTCCGGGCTTAAAGCCAACGTCGGAGGAATATGGGACAGGGTTAATTATATACGTATGTTGAATTGAACTAAGCGTTCCTATCTTAGAAAGGTTGGCTTGTTTGTTAATCGTGGCTTCTGCGACAAGGGCATCTTTCTGAGTCGGTCGAGTTGGTGGAATGAGTTGTCCCGTTGGAGATCCAAAAGCTACTTGATGGTTTGCCATAGACCAGTAGGTATCATGGGGCCAGTTTGGATAAATTTCTTCATAAGTCGCCCGCATCACATATTTAAGCGACTCAAGGGTAAGTTGTTTAACAATCTTTTCCTCAAGCTGCCTAAGTGCGTCCTCAACTTGAGAAAAATTAGTCTTAACATCAAACATTGTTGTACGCCAATGAGACTCCGAGGGACCACATATGATACCCAAGTGCCTCAGATCCAAGGTTATCCGGCTCAGACTGCAACGATGCTATATCCAAATACCCACTTGGGGCATTCCCCATAAGAAAGTTTTGGATATCTCGCATCTTGGTAAGCCCTGCCGAGGATCCCCATCTAACCCTTATCATAACTACCGGGCGCCTAACCTCACTAGCATCCCCCATAACCCGCATTACTGGCGTTCCAGGTGCCCCGTATACGAAAACCGCATTGACGGGGATGTTAGACGAAACGGCTTGAACTGGTGTGGCAAATAGATTAACCCCAGAGGTTAGCCCAAGCGAACTATCAGCATCGAGCGCATTAACAATTGCCTTAGGGGGATCGAATGTCATAGGTAAACGCTCCGTTCAAACTCTTCCCCACTTAAATCAGGAATTTTATTAAAGCCCCTAACGATAAACGCTCCATACAATCCAACCGGGCTTTCCGCCGCCGAGGTTCCTAGATAAAGATAACTCCCCTCATCAATATCCTCAGCAACCATTACTACAGCCTTAGATTGCCTTTCTTCCCCATTAGAGGAATAAAATATCTCATTCCTTTTTTCCCACCTGCAAGATATCTGCCGGGGGCAGCCAGATGCGAAGCTGGGATCCCCATCAACATCAATCCCATCCAGCTCCCAAAGGGTAGCTGTTTGCTTGAGGTGTCGAGTGAAGAAGCCAGTATCACGCACGTTTAAATTTCCTACTCCAAAGATTCTACAATACCCGCACCCCTAATTGTAGTAAGTACCTCTTATAGATAATCCTCCAGTAAACCAGTCTTGAAATAATCTAATGCCGAGTCTTGTGTGCAATTAATTATTTCTACACCAAGCTCTAATTTCTTAATCGCCTTAGCCATTGTTCCAAAAGCAGGAAGAAATTGATCTTTATAAACACCTGCCCCAACCGCTCGTCTATGCCCACTATGATAATTATGCCTTCCACCAACAATCTTCATGTCAAAGCCAAGCAGAATTATCCTAGTCGCCCCAAACTTAATCGCTAAATCAATTGCCCCATAGCCAGAATTATTCCCATTAATCTGTGTCCTGCTTGGAGAAAGCCCGTGCCTTCCCCCTCTTTCTACCACCTGAATACTTCCATCTGGCTCCTCAGATTGTATGCAGGTCGTAACCTTATAGCCCTTAAACTTTCTAAGTTCCTGTTGGTGGGTGACTATCGTATCATCCGCAATTGGTTCATGATACCACTTACAATCCTGGAAATAAACCGCAGTCGCCCAAGGGCACTTTAGATAAGCATTATTAACTGCAACTACATTCTTCTCAGACAACTTCCACATTTGAATATTCAAGAGACTTGGGCCGCCCCCAAGAATGAAGCAGGTTGCACCATCCCAGATCTTGGGTATCTCCCAATATCCCATCACACCGCCGTTGGATCTGTTGGGGGCTCAGGCCCATAAACCTTAAACTTTGCCTTAGCCTTGTTAAGTTTAATCAGCGTCCCTGAAGTATCAAGAACCATAGCTTGCTGGCCCCAGCTTGTATATTCAAGCATAAGACCATACTTCCCACCATAGGAGGTTTGGGTATTATTAACCTGCTCCATGGTTACTTCGGTAGACCGATCCCTCGGCACCATAAAATGGGCGGCAAGGAATGCCTCAATATCCGCAAGCTGCGTATCAAGCAAGCCCTTAGCCGCCAATTTATCAGTGACAAGCCTATTCGCAACACCGATGAAAGCCTCAACGGTAGCATCTGGTAGTGTAGACCCCGTAAGGAGTTTAACTATTGTCGCTGTGGTCCGGGTCGTCATCTTCAGCCTTCTTTACGACTATAAATGCCTCGGCTTCGTTCTTGTGCATAGGATCGGAACTAACCCTAGCACCAGTCTCCGAGTCCACTACGTCATACCATCCACCACCACGAGGTTTAATTACGTAAATTGGTTTAGGGTTGACGGTAATAGTTGGAGCTGGCGGAGATGGCGGATTAGAATTAAAGGGAAGCTCTGGTTCATCATCGTCAGAGGTAGAGTCAGAAAGCGGTTCTAATTTATTCTTATTCTTCTCATAAAAATCGATATCAAATTCACCAACATCGGTATCCGTACCAGCCCGATGACAAACAAGACCAAGCTTTGGATATCTCTTAAAAATCTTTCCTTGAATTACCCGGTATTTTGGCATTATTCCCTCCTAAGGGGAGTGGGGGCTGTTACACCCCCACACCTTTACGACAGTTTCACAATTCCGCAACGCGTATCGTGATCGGACGCAATACGCGGAACCATGATAGCAAACACCTTGAAGTTAAGGCGCCAGCCACCATGGCTCGGCCAAGAGATGGCAGTCGGCTGCTGACCGACAATCATCTCAACGGTATCACTGGTCATCTGAACCAGCAGAACCGTGTTGGCCGTCAGAACATCGGCAACCTTGATGTCGATAATGCTCGCAATTTCCTTCAAGCGGGTGTAGATGCTCTTCGGGTAATTGGAGGCATAATCGTTATCAAGCACGACGCCGTAAGCAGTAGGCACGTAGAGCATGAACGGACCATACATATGATCCGCATTCGCGGCCGCAATCATATCGAGCACGTCGGCCAGGATCTCCGCACCAGTCTTACCCGAGGCATCCCAATTCTCACTGAGGCTAACGGTATTAACATCAGTGAAATCAGAATATCCATAAAGGGTCGAAGAACCCATCTTATAAGTCGAGGCACCATTGAAGAGAATGCTCTCAATCTTATCCGACACGATACGAGTAGCAGTCGCAACCTGCATGGTATCCAAGGGATCACCATTCCGACGGGACGCACTGAGTACCCGCAGATTGATGAAGAAGTCCTTGGAGATAACAGGCAGCGGAATGGTATTCACGTCAAAGGTAACGCGATCGCCCTGGCTCTCATTAATACCGTCCATAGTGATCTGGGCATCGGTCATGTCACTAACGTCTTCCCACTGGAACACGGTAGAGCCAAGACCATTAGCCAGATTCATGCTCAGGCCGGCGTTCATAAGATCCGAAACACCAACCAGTCGCTGGCGGGCAATCTGTACCACCTTCGCATCGATAGCCTTCCATTCATCATACTGAAGAACATCATTCGAACGGAAGTCAGCGGCACGAAGACCACCCATCAGGGCCGTAGCAAGATCGCCCTGAGCACTATAGCCACCCTTCCCATTAGGGACGAGCAGGCCAACGTCAACTTTTTCAATAGGCATCTGGGCTCCTCCTACAGCACAAGGATCTTAACCCGCCGAGCCGCAAGCGCAAAGCCTGTGGCCGTGAGGTTAAGAGCCTCAAGCACCATACCAACCTGCTGATTGGTATAGTAATTACCAGTAGTATCTACTGCATAGACTTGCACTTCACCACTACCGGCCGCCTCTACGATGTTGCCGATAGCCGCGTTCTGGCCATCCTTAAGCACCGCAAGGATCTCATCGCCAGGCTGCGCAAATACAGCCTGAACCTGAGCCCCAGAAGCATAGGCGTCAGAAATCTCATCCCCGTTTACTTCATTCTCAATGGCGAAGAGGGGAACGATATTCTGACCGGCAGAGTATCCCGCAGTAACGGTATTGCCGGAGCCAAGGACAATAAGGTTTCCGGGATAGATAGTTCCCGCAGCCTTAAACTCCTTCCTAACATTACCGCCCTTAAGGACAATGGTATCAGGGTTAGTTTTAGCCATTACTCATCCTCCTTAGCTGGCTTTCTTTTCGAAGACGAGGGGCGGCTCAGGCGCTTTGTCGGTACGCTCAGCCGTACGGCCCGGCCCACCAAGCGCGGAATAATCAACATCCGACGCGAGTTTGGCAAGCTTTTCGAGGGCCTCAAGTCCCATCGTCTCAAAATCTTCATCAGAATAGGCATTACGCTTATTGGTCTTGATAGACGCAATAAGGGAGCTACGCTTTTCCGACAAAGTACGCTGGCCTAGCTGGAGGACATTACGAATCTCCGGCGGGGCACTTTCAAGGAACTCCTCAGCCGTAGTAGGCTTCTTAATCTCGGGTTCCTTCTTCACAGCAGCCGCAGGTTCCTTTTTAACGGGCTCCTTTGGCGGTTCAGGGGTGACAGCCTTCTTGGTAGCCTCTTCCGAGATCTTAGCGATTTTCTCGAACTGAGTGTCTTCCAAGCCGAGGAGCCACTCCCTGTCATCTTCGGTGAATTGCTTATTGGTAATAAGCGCATCCACCAGGTCTTTACGATCGTTGGGCATCAGTCCAACCTCCTCGTTGGTTTTGACAGGGACAAAGGAAGTCTCTGGGCGTACTCTAATCTTCTCTTGCCCAAGTGAGACTGTTCCATCTCCAGAGATATCATAGCCCCTCTGGAATAGGCCATCTCCTGTTTCGTATATGAAGTAGTCGGAGAAAACTGCTACCACATAGTTCCAATAGTATTCAGTATCTTCAACGTCGAGGGCAGATTGAATGGCTGCCCGTCGATCGGCGTCGCTTATTTCCTGGCTGCTACGGAAAAGGCTTCCCATTGCAGTCCAGACCCGGCTAAAGACAGAAGGCTCGGCGATGAGAGTCTTTAGATCAGCCTCCCCCGTTAGAAGTGACACATTAAGCTCACATGCCTTAAGAGAATTAAGGCGAGGGGCACCGGCCCCATCTGCAATAGATGAGGCACCAATCTTTCCGGGAGAAAGGAGGGCCAGATGATCCGGCACCACGTCTCGCCAAACCCCATTGTACCTTTCACCCTCAAACATACCCGCATGAGGGTCAAGGCTAACATAAGCACCTACGGAGACTTCTACCATCTCCCCCGCGTCGAGCTTATTAACTACAATCTCCGAATTTCCACCAAGCCGCTTGGCTTTCTCGGCATTAACCCATGCCTCAGTCTTAAGCCGCTTATCCTCAACCCGAGTATTAAACAAAAAGCCAATCACGGAGCTTTCGAAGACGTCAGGGGAATTCGCACTTACCTTATCACCCTCAGCATTCTCGGGATGGTCCACAACGACGGGGCGGCCATTCCAGCCAGCAGGATATTTTCCAAATTCTGCGGCGAGGGCGAGTTCCGGGGCCGGGGCGTTACTTGGATGCAAAACCCCCTCTACAATAGCCACGGCAGGGACTACCATATACTCAACCCCGTCCATCGTTTCCTTACGATTAAGTTCCCCGCAGGAACGAAGGGACATAAGCACCCTTACGGATGCGTTAGGGGTTTTTTCAGACTTGAGTGCTGGGATCGGCATTTGGGTCCTCACTTACTGGAATATCTCTGGGCAGTCCAAACCAATGCTCGCGCGCTTCCTCAGGAGTTACAATTACCTGGGGGGAACCTGGGCCGCCCTGTTTCGACAAATTCCCAACGGCCTGGGACTTCCGAGCAGCGATATCCGCCCGCTCTTTCTCCGTCAAAATGGAAGTGTCAGGCCATTCAGCTTCAATTTCATTCTTAGGCCGAGGGACCGCCCCCGCAGTTATAAGCCGCTCGATTAGAGGAAGGAGGAGCATGGGCATCGCATAACTAGTCTGCCGTTCCTTCACCCGCGCGTTGAAATTCCTCTCATCTTGCTCCGAAGCCAGTTGCCCCTGCTCCGCGCCCGTCAAGATCCTCTTTGGAATGCCCGTTGTACCGGAGATAAGCATAAGGGACGTATTTGCAGCGCCCTGAGGATTTGGTGTCTCAGAGCCAAGGACCTTAGACGTGACTCCATGCGTAACAACAAAACGTTTGAGGTTGTGAGTGTATTCCTCAAGTTCGTCGTTAAGATCATCTTGGTCCTCAGTCTCAAACTCCGCCTCAGGATCAACGTCGAAGTGAATACCGCGGTCTACAACTCGCCAGAAAGCCTCTCCGGCTCCTCCCATAATTTTATCAAGGTCGTCGAGATAATTCCAAACTTTTTGGAGCCGTGGGACCCCTATAATCTCACTCTCCAGGAGCCCATCCGCAGCGTGTAGGACGCGGGAATAATGGACTTTTTTAGCAATTACAGCGTTTAAATCATTCCCTGTCGCCATGGCGATCTTATAAAATTCAGGCTTTCCGTACCTCGGGCTATGCTCATTCGTCACATAAGAATCTATTTGGGCGGACTTCTCACTAAATACCGAGAAATACATAACCCCGCCGGAACTAAGTGGGGTTTCAAGTGCCCCAGGTGCTCCGAGGAGCATTGCCCCCCATCGCCCAACTCCCGCAATCTTATCCAACCTCTCCAGATAATGGAAAAGGCCCATAGATTTAACAAGCTTTTCCCATTCCCGCTCAAATTCAGTAGCCCGCTTCCTAACTCCTGCTTCCTTAACCTTGGGAGGATTTCTCCAAGTCGCTTGTGGGTAGGCATCGATAATTCTCGCCGCAATGCCGCCCCGATCGTATCGCTGGGAGTAATCCTCATAGCTAAGGTTTCTTTTATATCCCAGATACTTATAAAGGTCTCGATCTCCCTCATACGTTTTCCCAACGAGATTCGACATCTTATCTCGTGCCATAAGTACGGAGCTTGCCTGCCGAAGGATCGCGCTGGCACCGCGAAGAGGAATGATCTTCTTACTTGGCATGTTAACCCCTAAGCGGCATCTTCAGTAGTGGATACAAGATCCACAAAATAAAACTGGCCAGGAAGAACCTTACCAAAAGCCGCCGGATTATTTACGTGCATAGTAAGATTAGCCGAGGGAGTCCATTTAGACCATTGTTTGTTTGCGGAACCTTCGTCCCCATAAACGGCCTGTAATACAATTTCCTCGGAGTCTTTTTCTCCAAGATGGTTGCAGGAGGATTTAACAGATTGAACACTCATTTTCAGGCGTAGTGTGGTGGGCATTATATTAATCCTTTTCCTAAGCAGCCGCAGACTCTGGCTGATATCGTCTACTCTTCGATCCCCGCATGGCTCCGCCCCTCTTTTTCTTTTGGGCGAAGAACAGTTCCGTAGCAGCCCATACTTGTGCATCAACCCTGTTAGGAGAATCAACAAGTTGATCTGGAACAAAGGAGCACATCTCATCTTCTAGCTGCGGGAGACACCCCACATGATGAAACCTTCCCTGTTCGTATAATGCACAGACCGGCTCAGCCCTGGCAACCTTCCCCTTAGAGGCATGAACTAACTTAACTGGAATATTCTTATCAACACTATGAATCGTATGGGAGACCATTTCCCCGCCTTGATTCTTCTCCGCGATAATCATGTCCGCCTCAAGGGTATGATACATCTTAATCGCGGCTGTCGCCCAACCTTCTGGGGTATAAACGTCAGACGCATCCGCTAAAACATACCCGTGATCGTCATGCCCTTTGCCAACTCCAACAATCCCCGTCTCATTTGAGCCCTCGGCCGAACTTGTCGCTGGATCTACACCAACGACTTTACGCTTATAATTAGTTGGAGCAGAGTGCTCATTGCTATCACCAACCCGCAAAGCGTCCAACATGTCATGATTCCAGAGGGCGCCCTCAACGTCTTCAAGATATTCCCCATAGATCTCCTGCCTTTCGAGCCGAGTACCCTTGTACTTCTGGATAATCTCGTTAATGAATCGTGGGGCCAAGTTGGCCTGGTTTTCTAGTGTCGCCCCTCGTGTAACAACAGCGTCAATCCCTTCCCTCAGAAGCATTCCCTTAACTGCCTTAATAGGCCGGGGAGTCATCGTAACCATGCATCTCGTATCTTTTCCATGCCGCAGGGTAAGCATGAGGTTATCCCACGTCAATTCAATATATTTCCAATAAGAAACCTCGTCGCACCATGCCCTTTCATAGTTACCACCACGAAGGCGGTGAGGCTTCTCAGAAGTATAAAGATGGGTCTCTCCTCCATCTGGCCAAATAAGCATATTCTTAGATGGCTTGTAGTCCGGGTAGAAGTGCTTAGGGGCGAGGCTCATGACCCCACTCGGCCCCATGATGCAATACTTTCTTAAATCTCCCGCAGTTGCCGCAACGATCGCACTAAGCTTGCATCCATGGATCAGATGGCTATCAATGAGCCAATGACTTCCAGCAAAGTTCTTTCCAAAACCACGCCCCGCCAGGATAACCCAAAGGAACCAATTACCCATTGGCTCCAACTGTTCCCGTCTTGCCGAAAGCCACCAGTCTCCAAAAGCCGTTGCAAGTTCTTCGTCCCGGAGGGTGGCAAGGAGTTTATTTTGCTTATCCTCTGGGAGGGAGGCCAGTACCATCTTCCAGGAAAGCTTGGGGGGTGGGAGGATATCAATCTCCCTAATGGCTACCATTATTCAGCCGACCCCTCAAGTTCCGGGGTTTGGGGTACGAGTTCCCGAAGACTCTCCACAAACCTTTCTCTAATCCCACTAATATTATTCTGAATGAGGGTAATATCTCCAACCTTGGCCCCCTGGTCGAAGCGCCCAATCAGCTTAACAAACCGATCCACTCCCCTAAGCCGCATGTTCTTATCATTATCCAGAAGGGCATCTCGCGTAGCGTCGAGGGCAAGACCGGTCATCGCCTGGAGGGAAAGCTCCTGCTCATCCTTGATCTGCTCTATAATCGGCTTAGCCAGAGGATCACTAAGAACGTTAACAACAGTCTGATATCCCACTCCAAGATAAGCTGCCACCTCTCCATACTTCCATCCATTCATAACGAGGGTAATAGCCATCTTATGCTTGGGGGAGAGCTGCTTCCTCGCCACAACTCCATTTTTCGTCCGAACCCCAATAACCTTTTCAAAAGCCCGCAGTTCAACCGTCCCGCCTTTTCTAAAATGCCGAAGGGCATCTCGGGGGCAGGTAATGGCCGCAGTCTTTGGTGTATCTTCAAACCCTGGGATAGACATTAATCTTCTTCCAAAGAGGGGGAAGCGTTGAGGGGGGACTCATGCTGGGGGGCGCAGGGAGGGATATCCACGCATCCCCCTGAGGCAGAGCCCCCCTCAACTTTCCTAATCATCTCTTCCGCCACCGAGGGATTAGCCTTGGCCGCGTCAGACTCTAAGATGATTTTTTTCCAAACTTCCACAGGCTTTCTCCAATTCCTACCTTATATTCTACACCTAACCCGTAGGAATGTCAACGGATTGGGGGAAGATATATGTATATTGTAGCCTTATGACGAAAAGCTATTGTAGAATAGCCCAAAACTACACAAATCTCCTTAAAACTTGCCCAAAATCTCCTTAAAACGTAAGAAAATGCGGAAAAATGGGATGAAAACTTAGGTGATTTTGGTGGAAAATGTGGAGAGTTTTGGGATGATTTTTCTCAGAAATTTGGGTTGGGGGTATAAGCCGCAAGAAACGTGCCAACAAATCCGCCCAGGACCCTCTCGCAAGGTTTATTTTCGATTTGCCTCAAGTTGGCATGAAGATTGCAAAGCTTTCGCCGTGCAAGGAACGTGCCAAGCGCGGCTGCAGCCAAGTGGCAGGAAAATTGCGAGGCAAGCATTGGGCCAAGGCTCAAGGTTGGGTTGGCATGGTTCGTGCAAGGCAAGAAGTGGGCCAACCAATCGTCACCGATTAAAGGACACGGCTGCAGGTGTTGTTAAACGAATTACAACAAAAGGGTTGTGTGAAAATAGGGGCGTTGGGTTGACACATTTGTTAAGAAAAAAGTTCGTGACATTTGGTGTAATCGGAGCGATAATTCTTAATCGAAAGCGAAGAAAGAACGGAGTCGAAACCATGAACGTTTATGACAATCGCGGAATGTGGATCGGGGAATTTATCGGAATGGACGGTCGCCTGGTCATTTATCGCGACCGTTTCGGCGACATACACAGCGAATATCGTGGGTTGGTTCAAATCCGTTAAAAACGAACGATGAACGGTGGAGAAAGCAAATGACCGAAACCCGTTACCAGCGCGTGGCCCGTGAAATAGCCGAACGTCAAGCGGCCAGGGAAAAGCGGATGGCCGATGAACAGCGCAAGGCTCGCAAGCCGCGGAAGACCGCAAAGCGATGGGAAGATGAACGCACGGCCAACCACATTGACGGTTTCGACCGTGACGATTTGGGGTACAGCCCGGATTATTAACCCTTTCCAAAGGCCGGAAGGGGAACCGGCCTTGAGTAAGGGCTAAGACCATGGAGAAAGATATGACTAAGTTGGTTAAGGCAGAGACCATTCTTTACGGTTGGGCCACGGGAAAGGTTAAGCCTAGTGCCGTGCATGTTGCCATGGCAAAGCTTGGGCTCGTGGTCGATCTAAGGAAGGGTTGGGCGAACGTTCTCGAAGTCGCCGATGTTGCGACCGGGGAACTTTGGGAAGTGGCGATTTGACGTTGACGCCAACCTATCTTGCGAGGTAGGTTGGAATGAACGCCAAGCGTTCAACCGGGCAATTTCGCCCAACAAGCATAGAAAGGAACTACCTCATGCCTAAGCGTCGTTTGGAACGGGACTATCATTCGGAGTCGGCCCTTGCGTCGGGCGTTGTGGCGTTCAAGGATACCGTCACCGAGAAAGCGTACACTTTCGACACCACCAAGATTTTCCCGACGTTCGGGGAATTCAACGCCATTCAAAAGAAGATGGTTCTCATGGCCGTCAACAATGTGTTGGGCGATACGGCGGCTGACAAGGAAAAGGACGCCATTGAAGCCATTACCGCGCGTGGCGTCAAGCTTCTCGCCGGTGAGTGGTCGGGCCGTGGGTCGGGCGGAAGTGGTCCGCGTATGACCGTCCTGGCCGAGGCCGTTGCCGCCGTCAAGGGCATGGAGATCGAAGACGTGATTGCCAAGCTCGAAACGATGGATGACGAAACCAAGAAGAAGCTGAAGGCGCATCCCGCCGTTGCGGCCAAGATGGCCGAGATCACCGCCAAGCGTGCGGCGGAAAAGGCGAAGAAGGCCAAGGGCGACGCCAAGGAGGCGGGCGAACTCGACTTCTAGGGCCTTATACGATTGCGGGATGCATGGTCAATCATCCCGCTTTCGCATAAAGCCTTATCATATTAGTCATAACCGTCAGATGGAGGGATAACCATGTTTGACGACTTGCTAGAAGATGTTGGCGACTTTATGCCAAGGAAAATTGCGCCTGAATATCTTGATGATATGAAGGCGCTAAAGGATGAAATCCTTGGCCCCCTTTCCGGTCATAAGGCCGTGGTGGGGCTTAGGGTATATCCAACAAATACCAGTCGGGGAATGGCCTATTGGGCGCATCCCGTCATTACAATCCCCGTATTCGCCATCCACAAAGCGAAGATCAATCCCGGCTATACCCATTGGTATATGGCGCATGAACTGGCCCATAAATTCGCATACTATGAGTGCGAATATAAAGACCATGGAGCTAAGTTCATGTATTGGCTTAAGCTTCTTTGCCCCGCCAAGTATCAACACTATGAGCTAGGCTACAAGCCAAGGCTTGCGGCTGCAGCCGGGATTTCAAGTAAGGAAAGCGAAGACGCCTTACGGAATTTCTAATGCCTAATCTTTAGGCAACAATCTCCTACCGCCTAAAGTTTATGCATATCAATTCAAGCCAGAAGGAAGATACAAAATGCTTAAGCTAACCCGCGTATGTCGAGAAGAAAACGCCTCAACCTTCCGCGTCGATATTCTTCTCATGACCCAACAAACCCCTATGCTTACCGCACGCGGTCTTGTCTATCCGCGCTACCAGCTTATCGAAGAAATTCCCAATATCCCAACCTATAAGGCCGCGTTGGGGATTTCCCGCTGGATTGAAAAGAATGACATTCGACAACTCGCCGTTGATATTGCTAAGACGAAAGTTGCGGAGAGGCTTGGGGAATAGCTATGCTTATCCGCCCCTTCCTCGCGCTAAGCCTAATCGCTTGCCTTTCTACGGGGCAAGCCATGGCTGCCGACTACCCCAAAACCGATCTAATAGGGAATGCCTATCCTAAAGAATGTCGGACTGATCTAAGCACAATCCCTGCTAGGCTAAACTTTGTTTCCGAGGCGGCTTTAATCCACCTTTCCGCCCGCTTTGGAAATATAGTTCTTCGAGATAACGATATCATCCGAGGGCTAGTCTTATTCACCCTCCCAAAGCCAACTATTTTCATTCTGCGCGGGCTTACCAAGGCGCAAATGGCCGATACTATCCACCACGAGCGCTGCCATATCCTTTATATGACAAAAAAGGGCCAGCCGCATTGGCATAAGGGCTATTAATGACGTGGGAGGATGGTTAAATGGGTTTGGTGGACCATAAGGACGATACGGCCCTATGGCGGGATAGGCATATATAGGGGGTGGGTTGTATCCATGGATAGACATATACACGTGCATGGTGTGTGACATATATGTCACAATAGTGTGACATATATACATCATATATATTAGTAAAAAAATATATATAAAAATATACATATAAGATATAAGAAACCCATTCATAGTTTTACGGATATGTCAACATATATTTTTATGCACTTATAACGATAGTGGACGATATGGGTTCCCGCCACCCCCTATATATGGCATAGCGGCCATAGGGCTAGATGGTCTACATGGGCCATAGGACCACCGGGACGCTAGGGAAATAAGGGTTGATCGGGACCGGGGTCTATGCTACAATCTTTCTAGGATGGCCGTTCGGCCAAAGCTTTCGGATAAAAAGACAACGCTACTTAAAATAAGGTGCCAATTATGGATACAGGAAGTTTGGGATAACCCCTCCATAGCGGGAGCCCTTTTAGGGTGGCCCGCTTTAGGGGTCACTAAGGTCACACAGCATATCCTTTGAAAGGGAAATATTATGGAAAAGAAGGAAATGGGTTTCATGGCTGCCATGAAGGATTTCTTTGGCTATCGCCCCGGTACGGGCATGAAGGACTTCATGGACGAGATCAAAGCCCTGACTCCGGCCGATAGGGTGGAATTCCGGGGAGGGCTGGAAAAGAACGGCTATATCATCAAGGCGTAAGCGAAAAAGAAACTTGGGAAATATCCCCCAAGGGCGGGAAGCTAGAAATAGCTGGCCCGCCTAAGGGGCTGTAGGGCGTTAACCTTATAAGATGGTAAATAGCCCAGGAGGTTAAAATGTCATCGTGCTAGGGAAAGCCTAGCGGCCTTTAACCACCATTGGATTTTGGGGGTTTCTTTCTTGGTGGGGCGATGCAATTAAATCCATCTTAGCAATCTCTTAGTAAATCGAAAGGGAATGAGCGCAACAATGGTTGTACCGTCCTAAGTAGGCTAAGAAAGGCATACATAAGATGGTTGCGTTTCTAGAGCGCATTTTAAAAAAGCATTATGCGCGCATCATGGGAGGAGTAGCGCCCTCCCCCGCACCACTTTCTTATTTCATTTAGACATTTATCACACTACCATTTAGGGGAGTTTTCACAATGACAGTAAGCAACCTACCTCCAGGATGCAGTTCCGCAGACGGCGGGATTGACCATGAATACGAAACCGCTCTTGATGAACTTTGCGAGGTTGTTAACGGGGCGCACATTCTTAGGCTTTTGGCTAAGATTGCTCCGGCAATAACCGAGGCTTATTCCCAAGGGTTCAAGGATGGATGGGAAGATGGCAAGCTTACGGTGCTGGAAGGAAGATAAGGAAATTCCAATGACTACCAAGCGGGAAGTGACAAAGTTCCTCGTATGGCAAGCCTATCATAAGCTTAAGGAAGAAATTGGAGATATCCCCACTCAAGCCATGGTAGCGGAAAGTCTTGGGCTGAGCCGTGAATGGATTTCCGACATAGCTAAAGACCTTAAGACTTGCAAGTTTCCAAATCGAGGGGGAATTAATCGAGGAGAAAATGATACAAGGTTCACTAGATATCAACCTCCCGTTGATAAGTTTATTTCCCGTGGGGTTGATAAAGTGATTATTGGGGATATGTAATCCCTCCGACCAAAGGGCGGTGCCTAGCGCTCTAGACATTCAATAGGGGAGATTAAAATGTACAACTGGTTTAGAAATACGTATTTCGACCTCCCATATGCAATTACGGAATTGCTTATCTCAAATATGGTAGTTGAAAACCTCTCCCATGAAACTGCGTGTCAAATAGCATCAACTCTTCGAACAAGGTTTATACAGGAGCAGATAAATGTTGGGGGAGATGGGATTTAGGCGGTGCCTCGCAATCCGAAGTTTCACTTAAGGAATAAAACCATGCTTAAAATTTCCATAGAGCCTACTGAACGGGAAAAGTCCTTAAGAGATATTTATGGCGATCCGAAGGAAGAATGGAAACAGATTGAGCGGGAATTTCTATTACTTCAATTTCGTATGAAGCAAGAAGAGTTGATATTTAAGGCAAATAAAAATGACTCGGATTGAACTAGAAACTTATATAACCTCTCTTCGCGTCCAAGTAAGACAAACGATGCAAAGGGAAGCGCAAAGCACGCATAGGCCAATTGCCTTTGGCGTAGTACCAAATACCCACGCGGCGGGTTATATGAATTGCCTAGATACGATTGAAATGCTTCTCCGAGATAAGTTCAACGAACACGATAAGTTTATGAAAGTCATTCTTGGGGATGGAGTGGAATTGTTGGGTAGATTTTAAGATGGCTAAAGTAAAATCCCTTTGGGAAGATAAATATAATGCCGTGGCGGACCATTACCATTCCGCTTTGGCGGATGGACTTTCCAAAGACACCGCCCTTAGCCACGCCGAGAATGAACTTAAAGCCCTTGGCTTCTATGGGGAACGGTTGAAGGATGAACTTGAAATCCTAGCGGAAGACTAATCTTAACCATGCAGCGGCGTTGAAAATCGCGGAAACGCCCGAAGCCGATGCAAAGTCACGCTGCAACGTGGTGAAGCGGATAGGCCCTTGCAGGGGAGCTGGAGTAGCGACCAGCCTGCATGGTTAAGATTAGAACTTTGTTCTTTCTCATTGTAAGAATAGCGCTGCGTCCCTATACGCGATTAGGGATTTCCGCCATGGATATGGACGGTTGATAAGTTAGCAGCCATCGTCCTAATGAATTCAACCAGCGCTAACGTTATTTGACATTTGTAAATTATGGTATGGAGTAGTTGGCCCAGCCGCTTGCATACGGGGCTGCAGCCTTGAGATACCCTTAAGGCTAAAGTGAAAGATGCAAGCCCATACCTTGGTGCGGCAGTACGGAAGGACGTACGGGCCAGCGGAACGCTCCCATGGAGCAAGGCGAATTGGGAAGTCGGTATCAAGTCCGGCCCGCACCAACCTATTCCCGTTCCCCTTGTCGTCACATGATGGCGCATTAGGATCGAAGTGCAGAAGCCTGTAGCCTCGAACGCAATCAAGCTATTAGGTGAGAGAACAGGCAACCTTGGCGAAATCGGCCCTTACCACGCCCACCATAGGGCCTATGTGGAAGGGATGCCCCGAGTCGATTGGCAACGCGAGGTTCAAAGTCCCAAGGCATAGGGACAAGTTAGGCTGGCGACCTAACCTGCACTTCTTAGTTTTTTAGGAAAGGACTGGAACGTCGATCGGAGGCGTTGACTTTAATACCAAGTGTATCCGATACGCACTTTGGGTTGGTCGGTGGGTTAAACCATTCCCAGCTTTCCTAATTGACGGAACACTGGCCCGGTGGCTCGGAAAAGGTCAAGGGCTCATGCGTCAATAAAAGGCGCAGTAGTAGACCCCGAGTCCGTCTAACTTTTGGAGATTTATCATGAAAACCCTAACCATCTTAACTTTTGCCCTTCTTCTATCCTCTTGTTCTGGTGATCCAGCCAAGGAACTATGTCTCCGTCAAACTGGAGAATATAACCTTTCCTGTTGGTCCGAACAATCGAAGGAGCCTTTTTGGGCTGCAGTCGCCCGAGTTGGAAGGGAAAAGGAAAGACTAGATTATCTTAGGAAGAATGCAAGAAGCCCTTCTAACTATTCCTTCACCTGTATGACTGAAAGTGGAACGGATTTCATTACGACGAGTTGTTACTAACCCTTCAACCTTACTTTAGGGGAGCCCTAAAATGTTCAACCAAACCAAAGTTCACGGAGAAGTTACGCTTCAATCTCTTTTGGAAAAGATGGAAGAGACCTTTTCTAACAAACCGTATGGGAAGGATGATCCTCTACCAACCATTACGCTCTTTACATCCAGTGAGAGGTTTGGGGTAGAGGTTTATTCTTTTACCCCAGAAACATACATTAAAATGTCCCATACCAATGTAGGACTTTTTATCTATGACCTGTTAATACACTCTCTTCATGACAGCCTTGTGGGTTATTACAAAGGGTCCAGCCGTTCACTTCAAGATATGGGAATAATCCCAAACACCTACAACGGACGGAAAACCTTTTTTACCCTCTATGATGCGGTCAACTGGATCAAGCAGTCTGAGGGAAAGGAAGATTAGCCAGCATATTCTATATTCATCCCCCAACTCTGCTGGCTATGGTTGGGGCGTCTTATCGGAGCGAGATTATATTAGGCCAGTCTATCCGATACCCTGGGCTGGCCACGTTCGGGAAATACCTCTGATGAGCCCTTATCAAGGAAAGGGCGAAACCGCCTAGCGGTCAGGTAGGGCCTTGGAAGTGGGTTTGGTCCATTACCGAAGGGTATGTTTTGAGGTTAGGTTAGCTACCTTAATCAGATATACTCAGGCAAACCGGGATGCATAACGGGGCAAAACTTCCTCGATTTTTATATTAGTTATATCATTTGCTTAAACCTTATCGGAGATAATCATGACCACAAAGCTCACAATCACCGAGGCCCTTGCCGAACTCAAGACCATTTCCAAGCGTATCAATAAAAAGAAAGAATTTATCCTCACCTACCTCCTCCGCCAGGACGCTTTCAAAGACCCCCTTGAGAAGGATGGGGGCTCCGTATCTGCAATCGCGGCGGAAACCCAATCCATTCGGGATCTGGAGTCCCGCGCCATTGGTATCCGCATGGCGATCACCAACGCCAACCTGCAAACCCAAGTGACTGTTGGGGATGTTCCGAATTCCATTGCGGAGTGGCTCATTTGGCGCCGTGATATCGCCCCCGGTCGGCAGGAATTCAACAAAACCCTCCGTGATCGTATCGCCCGCACAAGGCAAGAGGCGACGAAGAAGGGCCTCTCTGTTGGGGCGGTTGGTGAAATCACCAAGCCGGATGATGTTATCGTTAACTTGAATGAAAAGACCCTCGCTGCCGAAGCGGAGAAGCTTGAACAGCTTCTTGGGGACTTGGATGGGCAACTGTCGCTGAAGAATGCGACGACGTTTGTGGAGGTTTAGTCGTGCCTCAAAAAGATCGTACTGTAATGAACGAATGCTGGTCCTGCCAGCATAAACGAGAGGTTCCTGGAAATTATCATATCAGATGTGTAAAGCCGGACCCTGATATGAAAGGTAACGAACACGGCATTAGAAAGGGCTGGTTCATGTATCCGTTTCTTTTCGATCCAACATGGAAAGAAAAGCTTTGTAACAACTATCAGAAGATCGAAGATGCGAACAGTGCAGTTAGTGGCTCAGTAAGCGGCGCGGTGTAAGGCCCGATCACACGGCAGGCCAGTAGGTATAACTGAAAACTTGTCAAGGGCATTGTAAGTCGTCCAGTTAGTAGTCCAGTCAGTCACGACGAGTAGCATCAAATTGATTTGCCTTCTTAGCGAAGTGGGAAAATGTTAAGACCAATGGTAGCTCATTTGGATAGAGCAACGGACTTCTAATCCGTGTGTAGCGGGTTCAACTCCCGTCCACAACAGCCAATTCTTAAAAGCTTAGGGCTGGCAACCCACCAAAAAGGTTAGAAGGTCAGCTATTCAAAGACGAGGAGCTCAGGTCTGAAAGTTAGACAAAATCCGTCGGTTATCTGGTTCTTGCAGAGATGTAAGAAATGCTTGCTTAACGAAGTATTCCCAGGATGATGGCTGCTAAGTAGGGCGTTATTATATAATGTTTGGTAGGGGTATTCTACAATGCACCAAAACGATATTGATAAAGAAGTATTAGCAAAAATGCGAAAACATTTTGGAATACCGGATGCAACTTCAAATGAGGATGTTTTAAAAGTCACTAAGGATACACTTATATTTGCTCAAGTTAGATTACAGCTTGCCTTTCGGCATCTCTTCTACGACGCCCTTAAACCACTTATCTTAAGTGCTAGGTTTCTTGAACATTTCTTTTATGCAATTCTTATAATGATTTGTTTAGTTCTTATCTATGAACGTTTCGGCGCATAGCGCAGCCTGGTAGCGCGTCGCGTTTGGGACGCGAAGGTCGCAGGTTCAAATCCTGCTGCGCCGACCAAACTTAGGGGAAGATTATGGAAAAGACAAGACGAGAAATTATCCTTGACACAATCAAAGAACTAGTCCCCGACCCTCTTTACTACGACCCTAAAATAGAAGAAGCACTATACAACAATGAAATATCTATCGAGGATATGGTCATTGCCTTTAGACATGCTCTTAAAGAAGGTACGGGAAGCTGATAGGAGTAATCGCTATGCAAACCTTCCTCCCCTACCCCAGCTTCAGCCAAACCGCTAAATGCCTAGACTATCGGAGATTGGGAAAGCAACGCATCGAGGCAAAGCAAATTCTTCAGACCCTTCTCGGCGAGTCGGATGGATGGAAGAACCATCCTGCAGTTAAGATGTGGCGAGGCTATAGTTCTGCCCTAGCCCGATATGGTTTCGACATTTGCGTTGAGTGGGTAGCCCGAGGCTATAAGGATAACCAACGAAATTGGTTCTTTGAGAAGATGTTTTATCCGGGCGTTGAAAATCCTCCTTGGTTAGGAGATCCCGTCTTTCACGCATCGCATCGTTCCAACCTTCTCCGGAAAGCCCCTGAATGGTATGGGCAATTTGGATGGACAGAGCCAAACGATCTTTCTTATATTTGGCCAGTAATTTAATTTAGAAATTTTTTATGGAGTATCATATATGACAATCCAAGAATTGATTCTCGAGCTTTGCAAAAATGAAAATCTACAAAAAACAGTATACATCCAAACTCCAAACGGTATTGTATCACAGTTAAAAAAAATAGAAGAAATTCTTATACAAGATATTAATGACTCTTTTTCTGGGGCTTTAATGCTAACAGGAGAATCTATTAGAACCTTTAAAGAACTTTAAGCTCTACATTAGGTAAGACGAAAATGAAACTAAAAAACATAAACCTAAGCCCAATCCAAGAAACCATCCTACGGTGCCTAATGTGTCGGCCAATAACCTCCATTGATGAATTAATCCAAGAGGTCTACCAAAACCCAAACCTAGAACCGGATAGCACTAAAAGAAATCTTAGAGTTATAATCTTTAGGCTTAGGAAGAAATTAAAGGTAATAGGTTGGAACATCATAACCTTCCCCACGCGGGGATATGGAATTGAAAAGGCTTCGCGCTAGACCTCGGCGCGGAGGCACCAAGGGGGTTTGAGGAAATTCTAGTTTAAACCTCCCCTGGCTAGGACAGTACTTGCCCCCTTGGTGTTCTTTTAAGGATAGTTATGAGCCCCTTCGACCTATCAATAATAATCGACAAGCCCAATTGGCGGGAAGCGCGGGATGAAATAAAAGCCATCCTTCTATCTAACCCTAAAATAACCTTCGATCTAACCTTAAAGGTCTTACAATGCTTCTTAGAAAACCCCCTAGTAACGGAAGAATGTATAAGCTTCACCCTATGGCGTCCTAAAGACGTACCCGAATTTCCCCACGACAACATAAAACAACACATAAGCGTACTTAGAAAAACCTTTAGAAAATACGACATTCATTTTAGAAATTTAGGCTACAAAAGTGGATGGACAATAGAAAAGGGGAATGGACATTATGACTAGCCAAGCCAGTGAAAGAATTATGGCCGACATGGAAAAGAAGATGACGATGGATGCGATTGAGATGTTTACGCGTAATGCGGAGGTGTTCTCTTTCGTAGCCGATAGGGTGGAATTTACAACTGCCTGTTTTTGCTCCCTTGGGGTTTTGGTTGGGGTTATTGGGACGGAACTGCTTTTCTTCGGTATGACTGAGGAACAGCTTGCAGAGATAATGAGCCTTTGGACTAAGAGGACTATTATTTGTCATAGGGAAGATGTTGCGGCGAGGGCAACAAAATGACCAAAAAGCATGTTGATTGGTTTCCGTGCTTTATGCGGGCGTATACCATTTTTAGCCCGCACGTCAGCGAATTTGATGCTTGGGACGAGGCTGTTAGCTTCGCCGAAGCGCAAATCAAAACAGAAGAGGAGGCCGAATTAAAATTCTTCCAGGAGTTTAACGAATGTAAGAATTTCGAGGATAACTAGCGGAGGACGCTTAAATGTCAGTCCAATATTGCGAACTTCACGGCAGGCATTATGACGCAGACTTCGAGCTTAACTGCAAGTTCTGCGAAGACGAAATGGCGGAAATCCTCCAAAAGATAGAAGATGGGGAGATCGATATCCTTGCAGCAGCAGAAGACCTTCTCGAACGGGGGGCCTCATGTGAAGAGATTGAGGCTGCGGTTGGTCCTCAAAATTGGGTCTACATCTTAGGTTTTTGGGCGCAGCAATAAGCAAAAAGGAAACAAGCATCATGACCGAAGAACAAAAGGCAGCTTATATAATTGCACAGGCAGCTTGTGCAATGATCGAAGCCTTAGGGCTGCAGGCAGAAAACATTCATTTAGCCGCTGTAGGAAAGGGTACTTATGGGGAAGAGGCATTTAATGCCATTATTAATAGGTATGGCATCCATAATAATGCCTGTATTACTCTTTTCCATGATATCAGATAGGATTGTCATGTCTCACCAAGTAGAAGCCTCTGTAGTCGTCCTAAATGGTCTAACCCTTACCGCAAGGGGTAGCCGTTGCCCGGCAGAGCCCGACGTTGGCATCATGCACCCTTATTTCGAGGACATTGAACTCCTTTGGCCCAAGACAGGTAAACCTGTTCCCCAAAAGATGTATGATCGGGTAACAGAGGATGAATGGGATCGGGCGCAGGAAGAGCTAATGTCGGCTTCCTATTATCCGGAGGGGGATTACTAAAATGAGTATAACTTTTTTGGAAACTTATATTATTCCTGGAGATTGCGAATATAACATTGAGGATTATGAACAAGAAGGCGAGCACTTTTTCCCAAAGAGCTATACTAATGGAAAGGTTAAACGCTTTAGACTTTGGCGTGGCGGTTGTGGTATTGGTTCCTTCGACTCTATTGAAGAGGCCCGTAAAATGCTCAACCATTATGTAATAGAACAAAATACTGTAAACAAAGAAGTATTACTACAAAAGTTGGCTATAGTTGAAAATGTTTTGTCAGCACTTTCAGGTGATTATTTCTACCTTGGAAAATTTATGACCAACGATTAGGAAGATTACTAATGGGCTCCCATCCAAACATAACCTACGAGAAATTCCCACGTCAAGGCACGATGCTTAACGAAAAGGTCAAAGTTTGCTTCCACCATGATACGACTAAGCATTATGCGGGGATTGTAATTCGGGACGACGTTGAGGAACCATTTCGGACAATCATTCAATTGGATAATGGAAGGGTGTTGCTAGCGGAAGAGTGTCAATATGCGCTTTGGGAGTATTAAAAGTGAACAAATCACAAACAGCCGCTTATAATACTATCCTTAAGATATTTCTTGCCCTACCTTGGGCAGATAGGGCGGAGGTCTTCTCCGCTATTAGATCAAATCCAGTATTTTGTACTGAATGTGGATATGGGGAATTAGACAGTCCTAATAAGGATTGTGGCTGTAATTGGGATATAGAATGATGCAACCTATCTGTCCAAAGTGTGGAAGTGTTAAAGTCCACCCCCAAGGAAGCCAGGGAGTTTGTGACGAAACTGACTGTGGCTACATAGCCCCTTGGAAGAGCTTTAAGAAAGCACCACTAGAGCCGCATTATGAAAAACCCTGCAACACGAAATGGCGTGATCCAGTCGCATTAAGTATGGATGGGTATGATGAATAGCCCTCATAGCTTAATTGGTTAGAGCTTCGGACTCATAATCCGCAGGTTCCAGGTTCGAGTCCTGGTGGGGGCACCAATCTTTGAGACTAAAATGGAAATTTCATGTCTTTGACAATGGAGAGTTATAATGCCAACCGAAATCAAGCAATGGACTGTCGAGCTAATCTCCGACTTCCGCGAGACCTTCCGCAAATCCCTAATCTTCCATATCTTCAAAACAACGGAGGATAAACTAGGTATTTGGGAGCATCGTGGAGGACGTAAATTCAAAGGCCATATCGGCCTACCTTGGATTAATGAGTAATGGCTGGCTCTGCCCCCTGCCCTAAGTGTGGACATCTAGAAAGTCAAACCCGCACAACATCTCTCAGGACCGGCGGGGTTAGGTGGAGATATCGGGAATGCCTTAATTGCAAACATAAGTTTGTAACGGTAGAGGTTCCAAGGGAAGAATATAAAAAACTTGTCGTCTATCGTAGAATTTACCAGCACCTTCAAAGCGTATTCAACCTAAGTGTAATAGATGTTGATAAATTGCTAAGAGAAGAAGATAGGCCCCTTTTTGGCTACAAGGGTGGACGTAGAAGGAAACCTAGAGTTATTGGATAAAGGAATGCACTATGGCAAAGATGGCATTAAGTCTGACCGGAAAACCAATTAAGAAGAGGGCGAAAAAGGAACCAAGTGGGATTGAAAAGGGGATTTTAGTTATTCTTGGGGTTTTCTTGGTATTCGTAGTGGTATTTATTTTCTTGGTTGGGGGAGGGTGAGATGGCGGTAGGCATTCATACCATTCAAACCAGGATAACTTTAAAGTTTGATTGCATAGTCTATACGCAAAGCCGCAAAAGACTGGACGAAGATGCCATAAAGGACAGGGTAATTCCCATCCTAATACCAAAGATTAAACAAGTTGAAGATGAGATTGCTGGGCTACGTTTTAAGGAATATGACTGGCATTTTAAATCGGTCCCATTTATGAAGCGCTGGTTTTCTGGAAAGGGGAAGAATGATGGCTGAGATGAACCGCGAGCGGCTTGACGAACTCAAAGACGAAATGGAAACCCTGTCGGCTCTTGGATATGGAAATTCTAGGCAGGTGAGCAACACCGCCGACCTTCTCGCTCTGGTCGAGGAACTGGCGGGGGCGCTCAAGAACTCTATGGGCTACCTCGACACGCCAATCGGTCGACGGAAACTTGGAATCAGTCCTAATGCCGGATGGCTCGTAAACAATCGTGTTCTGCTCTCCCGCCTGGATGCCCGCCATGGATAAGCCCGAATGGACGGACGCCGAGGTCGAGCGCGTGGCTAGGGAATTATACGAAGTTCGGCATATCGAGGATGGTCTCCGGTGGGAAGATTTGTCCGAGTACGAAAAGCAGGAACAGATTGTCGAAACGGGCCACGCTCTCTCCGCCGTCCCGCGTGCCCCTGCCGGGTGCTGGATCGCGCCGGATGTTCTCCCGTCGATGTTTGTCCTTGGAATGGAACACAACGATCCGAAGAAGGCCGCATGGTTTGTTGAAATGTACACCGAGTTTCGGGACGCATTCAATCGTATGCGCGACGCCTACAGGGGGAAATCATGAGCGAGTTGAGCGACGGGCTGCGCAGACTCTCGGCTTGGATGAAGGACCGCGATCTTGATATGCAAGCCCCGAAGGGGATCGACGACCCAGAAGACGCCGCCGACGCCCTGGACGCCAACGAACGCGAGATAGCCCTGTTGAAACGGCGAGAATATGCTTACGAGAAGATGGCTGACCACGCCATGGCGCTGGACGCGGAGATAGCCAACCTGATCGCCGAGCGGGACGAAGCACGGGATGACGCATCCAATATGCGCGGCGATAGATTCGACCTTGGAGAAGAGGTAATGAAACTGACCGCAGAGCGCGACGCGGCCTGGAACGAGGCGATCGAGGCGGCTGCTAAAGCTTGTGAAGCCTTAGACCACCCCAGGGATTATGCTGATGAATTTGCTTTTTACGTTCGGGAATTGAAGCGATGATCCTCAAAATGGGCTGTGCCTTTTGCGGCGCCCACTTAACAGAAAAAAGTATCCACGTATGGGACGTTGACAATTCTGACCAATGCGAAAATGGCAGGTTTGAGCCTCCAACATATTCTATCTCAATCATATGCCCCTCCTGTAAGAAAGAGTTGTATAGGAAAGAGCAAGCATATACAGAATATTCTGCTCCACGGTATAGGGAATAGTTAGATGAAAAACCTTATCGCAAAACTTGAGGCAGCGTCTAAGGGTAGTAGGGAGTTGGACTGTGACATCTTCTGTGCAACAGCGCCCAGTCCCTTTGAAAGTCACTATCCAGATTGCGTTCTTGCCGTGTTGGGGGGATTTGTGGCCCGCGTTGAGATAGACGAAATACCCAACTTTACCATCAGCCTTGACGCGGCCCTGACGCTGGTGCCGGAAGGGTGGATTTTGGACTCGCTGTCCGATGATGCTACGGGAAGCGTTGGGTCAATGAAAGCGTTTGGCGCTACCTGTGAAGTGACAAATGGGGAACTTGGATTGCAGGGGCAGGCCGTGTCAAGAGCGCTCGCCCTCTGTATCGCAGCCCTAAAGACGAGGCTCTAATGCTAATCCCCCGCTATCCATTCACCCTTGCTCAACCCTCATCCGAAAAATGCGCGGTATGTCATTCCCCAACCCGCAAAGCCATTCTAGCCCAAAGTGAGCTTTTCTCAAACATCCAATTCCCAATCTGCAATTGGTGCCTAGATATGCGAGCGGAGCCGGAAGGAATAGTGATAGCGGCTAGGGTAAAAAAAGTTGAAATCAAGGCAGAACTTATGACATTTTATCGCAATCAATACGTAAATGCCACGAAACTATAGGAGACGTATTATGGGATTAGATACAACTCACGATGCCTTTAATGGAGCATACTCTTCCTTTAACCGTTTTCGGCAAATTATAGCAAAGGCTATGGGTGGCTCATATCCTCCGCACGAAGACAGAAGGTTTCCCGACGATCTGTTTTATTGGGGGGATGCTTATTCGGCCGAATCCCATCCCGGGCTTTATATATTCCTAACTCATTCCGATTGTGATGGAGAGATTTCTGCAAAGGGGTGTAAACTTGTAGCGGACGACCTTGAAAAACTCCTTCCAAAAATAGAAGCCTTGGGGGGTGACGTTATCGGGCATTTGGCCAGAGTTGGAACTTATGCTGACGTAACAAGAAAGTTTATAGCTGGCTGTAGACTAGCATATGAAAACAATGAGCCTTTAGAATTTTTATAGGAGTTAAGCTATGAAACCCGAAATCCTAACCGAGCTTAACGACGGTAAAATCTTCAGTGCAACCTTCATCAAACGCACAACGGGAGAAGAGCGTAGGATGCTTGCCCGCAGGGGTGTAGCACCTAAAAATGAGACTAAGGGCCGTGCTTGGACTGATGAGGATAAGAACGTCTTCACCGTCTGGGATATGGAAAAGGGAGCTTATAGGTGCATTCCGCTGGAAGGAGTTGTGAGGATTAAAGCGCATGGAAAGGTTATTTTTAAGAAGGACTAATGCCATGTTGTTGCCTGGAAAGAAGATCGACCTGCCAGACGACCGTCATGTTGCCTTGCTCCCCTACGACGATGGCTCTTGGATGCTTGAGTTTCGTACAGGGAAGACCTTTACCAGAACTCGAATTAGCGATGAGGCAAAGAACGCCCTTGAGTGCTTGATGCTTGGAACTGATACGTCAATCTTGCGTTATGAGTTTACAACAGTAGATGGCGACCCAGTTTGGCGGTTGGTTTCCTCAAAATGAATGCCATAAAGTTAGGATAAATTAGATGTCAGCATTCTCCGACTACGTAACAAGCACCGCCTTTCATCTCCATCTATCCAAAAACCAATGTACTATCTTGTGCTTGGTTGCGGAGGGAAACTTGAATAGACTTTACGCCAAAGGTTGGGCAGTTCCAGCCCTTAGAAATTTGCGTGATAAAGGCTTAGTGAGCCATCACTATATTCCGCCACAAGAGGCACCAGAGGGACATATTTATCATACCATTACACGAGAGGGCGCTCTTGTTTACGAGCTTCTTAAAATGGCTGGTATTGCGAATAAGTTAGTGGAGGACGCAGCATGATTTTCCTTATCCTAATCTATCTGTTTTTGGGCGTTTGTTTGGCTATCCCCCTTCTATACCTCTTTCGTTGGGCACTCTATATCTATATCCCAGATAGAACACCTTACGTGGAGTATAAAGACTTCTCTATCCTTATCGGCTTTGCATTGCTTTGGCCTTTTATGTTGCTTTTGACCGTCTTGGGGGGAATAGACGCAGGAGTTTCTTCCCTCAACAGGCACCTTGCAAATAAACTTCCAGACAAAGTAATCCTCGGTAAGAAAAAGTGAAAACCGAACACATAATGCGAACGTTATCAGGAAAGCCCTTAACAACCCTTATCCCAGACCATGACTATAATTATACGATCGAAGGAATTTACTCCGGGTTTCATTCGGAGGAAGGGGACTATCAAATTAGGCTTTATATTACAATAGATGATGAGGGTATAAATGACGAAAAATGCTCGAACGTTCGCTGAATACCCCGAAGGGTATTTTAAAATACTTGACCACTTTGCTGCGACGGGGCAGCGGCTCGAAGTCCCGGGGAATCGACGGGAAATCTTCTCCCTTCGACGAGACCTCTATCGTTTCTTCCGTACCTTAAATGAGGCTTACACTACCGACCCATACGCCGCGAGTCTATCCGACGCAGCAAAGGAGGTTATCCTCCGCATCGAGCCAAGTAAGGGCGACCCAACCACCCCCTCCAAACTCATTGTCGAGAAAAGATTAACCATAGACATTAATTTGTTTGATGATAATGTCGAAACTTCAACTGATGGAGAACAAGATGGGGAGCCCAATGTCTGATGAAAAACAATTCGATCCAATCCAAGACCTTCTGGATGAAGTTACAGATAAGCAACAGGAGGACGCCCATTGGGAGGCGGTCAAGAATAAGACTCGAGACGATAGCCGGATTGTGCATCTTGATCTTCATCCAGATGCTTTAGTACTTATCACACTCGTCGCGAGATGTCGGGGCTGTGGAATGGAGTACGTTTACCCAAACAAACATCTTATGATCAGATACAATCATAATCTTCTTAAACACAAACCTAGTATAACAACTATTGGACTGCCAAGGGAGGTAAAGGAGATTAGGTATGAGGTCGACTTTTGCGATAAATGTTTTGGTGTAGCAGATTTGCTAGGAGAGGAAGATGAAACTAGTTCTGGAAATTGATACTAATACAAAAGAGGCCACACTTTATAAGGAGGGTAAAGTCTATTATAGGTTACAGCACTCCGATCTTAAAGTAAATAGTGAAATTTCTGAGTACATGCACAGTACTACAAATACCCGTCTAAAAAATATTGTAACCGTAACCCTTACTGGAATGGAGTTTCTTGATGCACTATAACTTCTCATCTCCAGATGGTCGTAAATGCCAGGGCGCAAACCCGCTCAAAAAGCTTCATCGCATCGCTATGCAGAAAGCTGGGAAGGGCGGGGAACCTACAGGCCACCCGACTAAAAAGAGAACTAAGTATCGCGTAAAATATTGGGAAGGAGCCGATCGAGTTAAGAAAGCCAAGGCTAAGATTAGGTATGAGAATTTGATCATGGAACTTTATGAGAGGGCGCAATAATGCCAAATGATTCTGCGAAGATCTACCTCAATGTAATTGATCGGCTTGAGCCTGAATTGACTTGTGTTGATAAAGACGCCTCTTTAGCCTCCATTGCGATCAGCCTAAAGCGTCTAGCGGATACGCTGGAAGAGCTGCTCGTTATGGTAAAGGGCCTAGATTAATGGCTTGGCTTTATTGTAGTGCTTGTAACGCAGAGTTGTCTACCCCTACCACAAAAGAGATTGGGGATCAAATACAAGTATGTCCAAAATGTGGCAATACGGAGGACCCAAGATATTCTGTTGGAGAACTTCTTCAAGAGTTTGAAAATAGAATTAAAGCCCTTGAGGATTCTCTTACAAAAGTTGAAAGATATTAATGACTATTTGGCATGATCGGGACGCCCTAGCCGCACGGCAACGCCTAGCGCGGGAAGCGTGGGAACGGGCGGCTACGCTAGGGGATGGTTGGGCTAGGCGTAGGTACTACCATGACGCCATGCCCTACCACGGACCACGCGGCGGGACCGTGCTAACGGTTGCCGTTCGGTGGTGTCCCGGCCTATCCCAATACTACGTAGCTACGCCCTACGCCCGCACCCTTGTCCCGACCATGGCCGACGTTGACGAGATACTAAGGATGGAGTCGGAACATCCCGGATGGCTGGAAGAAATGTTGACGGGGAAGAATTCGGTTAAGGAACTAGATCAAGCCTATGAACAAGCCAGGAAAAAGTATAAGCCTAGTGATGTAAGAGATGCTGATGCAATTTTGGATATGTTTTGAGGAAACAAAATGATCATCTTCCAAAACCCAGGTGAGATCGATGTTCGCGCAATTAAAATTCTTGGCATCAACTCAAAGGAGTGTGAAAGCCCAATCGGTTTTTTCGGAACCGGGCTTAAGTATGCAATCTCAGTCCTTCTTCGAGAAAACCAAGAAATTGAAATCTTCAGCGGGCTTGAACAATTTACCTTCTCCAAGAAACACGTTTCTATTCGTGGAGTTGAGGTCGATATCGTTTGCATGAATGGGGAGGAGCTTGGCTTTACTACTTCTCTTGGAAAGAAGTGGGAGCTTTGGATGGCTTATAGGGAATTGTATTCTAATACGATGGATGAAGGGGGGGTTGTATATGAGTCATTCGAAGAAACTCCCCCAAGCGTCGGAAGCACTTTAATTAGCGTTGATGGTAATGCTTTTTCTGGAATCTATCGGGATAGGCATAAATTCATCATTGATGATGAGCATTACCCCGTCCTATTCAAAGGTAAGGGGGTAGAAATCCGCGGAGGAGGCTCTACTAATATTTTCTATAGGGGAATTAATATAGGCTCGTGCGGCAGAGCTTCTTCTATCTATACCTATAATATAACCAATGCGGTTGAACTGACTGAAGATAGGAAATATTCCAATCAATGGGCTATTATATTTGATATCCAGCGCACGATGGATGAGCTTGACGACGAGGAGCTTATTGAAAATATTCTAACGGCAAAAGGAGATACGTTTGAGACTACTTTTGATTTTGCTTATGCAGGACTTACTAAAGCGAATAGTAAAGCCGTTGAGGTAACTAGGAAGCTTTGCGAAACTAGGGTCCAGGATGTAAATGAGTCTGCCATCATACAAGTATCGAAGCTTACGTCTAGGGTAGAATATAAAGAATTTGTTCTTGGACAGATTGAGGAAATTCAACTTAAAAAAGCCCTATCCTTTTGTCAAAACCTTAAGCTTGAGGTTGATATTGGGGATCTTATGTTTATTGAGTCCTTTGATGGGCATATTTATGGTGCATATCATAGGGGGAAGATCTTTCTAACCAGAAAGACTTTTGAGGCTGGAACTAAGCAATTGGTTATGACACTGATCGAAGAGCGGGCACATATGCTCTTTGGCCTTGATGATTGTACGCGAGGGATGCAAGAATATTTTCTTAATCTAGCGATTACGCTTGGGGAAAGACTGCAAGGAGAACCACTTTGACCAAAGAGGATAATATTATATCCGGCCCATGGGAAGAACTGGAAGAGGAAATGCCAGACAATCTTGTGCCTGTTACCTTAGCGAGTAAATTTGTAACCTACGCCTATTGGTTGGGGATTATAATGGGCTTTCTTATTGGCTTTAAATGGGGGGCAGGGCTATGAATACTAAAGCGAATACATATAAATCCATTATGGAAGAGCTAAAAGCTACTCTTCCTATTGGCAGCTGTATGGATGGTTGCGCCTGTAAACAGGTAGATAATCAATGGTTTGCAGTTTTACGTAGGTCTATGGGGGCTGATAGTTTTATTGAGACCCTTTTGGTAACTGATACACAATCCATGATGGAAAGGCTTATTAGCATTTATCGGAGGAAAGAGCGGTGAAAAAACGCAAAGTCGAATATTATCTCGTCAGGCTCGTCCGCCCCGGTGGAGCATCTTACGCCGACATAGAAGATCATATCCACCTAAATGTACTCTCTGGCTGTGGAACATTATCTCCAGAAAACCCAATGTTCCATCTAGACCGCAGTTCAGTTAGCGTCCGCCGTGCAACTAAGCATAGGCTTATCCAGACCTCCGATGAAGAAGGGTTTTAAAAATGGCTAAGACGACGGAAGACAGGGTTATTCAAGTTATCGTTGAGTCCCTCGCGGTTGATGGGGATAAGGTAAAGGTTAACTCCACCTTTGACGAGCTTGGGGCGGATAGTCTTGATAAAATCGAGATTGCTATGGACCTTGAGGCGGAGTTTAATGTTCCCATTGATGGGGAGGATTGGAAATTAAACTCCTTGAATACTGTGCAAGATGTTGTTATACTTGTTGATAAACTTTTGGGGAAGATCTAATGCTTATTACCGTAAATCGTTTCGTCTCTGATGGCAACTCCACCCTCAGTCTAGTCTCTATCGATGGAGTCTTCAACTGCTTTGGCCTTGAGGATGAATATCGAGTCGTCAAAGTGGCGGGGGAGACTCGTATCCCTGCGGGTACTTACAAGGTTGGACTTAAGAAAGTAGGTCCAACTCATGCCAAGTATCAAAACCGCTTTCCTAACATTCATAAAGGGATGCTGCATATTCTAGACGTTCCTGACTTTACAGATATCCTTATCCATATTGGGAATACCGAGGTGGATACGGCTGGCTGTTTGCTTGTTGGATGGAGTGCGGGGGCAGAAAAGTTTAGAATGAGCATTGGCAAGAGCGCATTGGCGTATAGTGAGTTTTACTCCAAGGTAGTTGATGCGGCAGGAGACGGAACGCTTAAGCTTGAAGTCATTGATGGAGATAGAAGTATGGTGTCCCAGGAAAGGACGAAGCCATGAGCGGAAAGCGCGCCGACGTGGACAAGATGCGCACACTCGAAACACGATTGCGCGACGAAGGACGACACACTGATGCAGACGTCCTTTGGGACGCGTGGCATGACGTTCAGGCAATGCGCTTCGAACTGTGTCGAGAGGCGTCCCCCTCGCGGACAAAGGAAGGTGCGTGATGTCGGAATTTAAAGACCCGCCGGAAATTTGGCTGGAGCCTGCCTGTGCCGTTGAAGATCGGGGCTGGTCCGAAACCGAGATTCAGGACTGCGAAGAAGAAGGGTGCGGGCTGCGGGCTCCTCGATACATCCTAGCGGATAACGCTGAAGCCGAGATCGCGCGGCTGCGGCACCGCATCGAGCATATGGAGGCGGGTATCCGCCTCGCCCATGCCGCGAGCCGAGACCTTGAAGTTGACCGCCGTCTGATGATCGCCCTCGCGCAATCAAGTCCCAATAAGCCGTCCCGAGTGGGGAAGGGGATTGCGGCCGAACTGCCGGACCATGTTTTGGCAATTTGCATCGCCTACGAAAGCGGGTTCGGGCACGCCAGCCGCGATCTGTGCAACCCGTACTCGCAGGGTTCCGATGCTTGGCACGCCTATGCCCACGGCAAGACCGAGGGCGAGAGTCGCAGCGAAGACCAGTCTTAGAAAGGAGCAAGCCATGGCCGCAAAGACGCCGCGCGAACTTGAAAGCCTACCGAACGGCTGGGACGGCTACGACGGCATCCCGCCAATCCCCGGCACGCTGGACGCCGAAGTGGTGGCCGGTGTTGCCGAGTACGACGCAGCAATTGCGGAGATCGAGCGGCTGCGGACGGCGCTGACTGACATCGGGGCTGTATGTCGGTCTATTGCTGCGTCACGGGAAGCTATAATCGAGATGACCGACGCCGCGCTTGCGAAACCTTGTGTCGATAAGCCGTCCCGAGTGGGGGATGGGATTGCGGCCGGGCTGGCCGCCGACGAACAGCACGCGCTGGGCCAGGAACTTCGCGAAGCCGGGCGGGTGCCCGTGGACGGCGCGACCAAGAAACCGATTATCGATTAGGAGGGACGAGAATGTCAGAGCAGATGTCAGTCATCATCAATCTGAGCCGTGAAAAAATGGATCAGATTGACAAGCGCGCCAAGGAACTCGGCGTTACTACCGGAGAAGTTGCGAGCGTGCTGTTAGAGAGCGGGGTTGGAGTTGACGCCCTGGATCGCGTCCGCTTCACGACGCCGCGACTTGTCGTGGCTGAGTCTTAGAAAGGAGCCCACCATGGACGCGAAGGAAATTGCCCACAAGGTGTTGGCCGACTGGCTGTGCTGGGATGTCGGATCAATCATCCGGCGCGATGAGGCAGACGCATTGGAACGGCGCATCGTGATGGAGATCGAAAAGGCAGTGGCAGAGGACAAATCACAACTAAACTAGGTGACGCTATGGACAGAAAATCTATTGAAAAAACAGAGGTTTCCGAAACCTTCATCCAGGGGATGCGGGATCGGATGGTGGTTAGCTTTCATAAGTATGGGCCGGTGGCGGACGCCTACCCCGGCAAGGTAGACGCTATCGCCAGTCTGCAAGAGCGCATCAACCGATACAAAGAAACAGGTAACACGGAATGGCTTATGGATGTCGGAAACTTCGCCATGATCGAGTTCATGTGCCCGCGCCACCCCTCCGCCCACTTCGAGGGGACGGATGCCGATGCGTCTCCCGGTCGGGTATCGCGCTCCGGGAAAAACGACCACCGGGAGAACCGTGTGGTTGGGTCGGCGCCAGGATCGCGCACGGCCGAATTTCTCTGACCGTTTGGGAGGGCTGACCAATGAGTTGCTGGACGAAACCGGAACTGGAAAACATGCTGGAGGATGTCGTCAACGAACTCGACCTATCCGACGACGCCATCGAAAAGCATGGCCCCCTCGGAACACCGCCGGCCGAACTTGTACGACTCGTTCTCGCGCAGAAGGACGCGCAGATACGAATGCTGCGGGCCGGGTTTGTCGACGCAGGCAAAGCGGCCGATTGAGGAGGGTGGGCTTGACACAGATTCCTGAGTACGAACGCGGGTATAGAGATGCGCTCCGTGCCGCAATTACAGCATTGCACCAAGAGGCGGCAACGATGAATGAAGACCGCGCAAGGGGATTTTGGAACAGCGCCGCCTTTTTGGTGTCGTGTCTGCTGCGCGACCGGAAACATAGGGCCGTTTAGGAGGGCTGACCGTGCGCCAGCAATGGGGATCGCTAATCACGCGGCTCTACCGACTGATCCAGCGGCACCCCGACTGGTCAAACCGGCAACTTGCCGATGCGCTGAAAACGACGTTGCCTTATGTGCGCGCATCCAAGGCGCGGATGGCTAAGCCGGGGTGGCGCCAGCCATGTGTAGGTGAATAAAGGATATCCCATGACAGACTTGGAAAAAGCAAGACAAGCGGTCCGCTCACAACTTTGGAATGAGGAAAGCGGCGGCGCCAGATCAACGGCGGCAACGATTGCTGGTAACGCTGGCTTCACTGACTTGCTGCGCGAACGATACCCCGCTGAAACGAACCGGTGGGTTATCGCCGTGATTGTCGCACACCTGACGGAAGTTGGCTGAAAACGAGCGGAGATCGACCAAATGAAAGACGGATGGATTGCCGCAGAAATGAAGGAAACTCGGCGTCAGTTGGACGCCATGTCCCCGTGGAAGCGCGGTGTGATCGAAAGGGAAAATAGTAAAATGAAGACCATCGCACAAATTGTCGTTCCTCCCGCCGTCGCGCCCTACATGGAGCGGCACGGCCAACGGGCTACGGAGGCAATCACTGCCTATCTCACCTCCTGCCCTACAGTGGACGAGAAGCTGGGGGCGCTTGGGGTGCTGGCGCAGGTACTCCTGCACATGGGCGATGCGATCCAGGCCATGCAACTCGCCAAGACGGCGGGCAGCGAACACTGGGAGCGAGGTAAGGCCATGGATTACAAGCTAAAGCCGGATGACTTCCCGCTGACCGCTCTTGGCAATGCCGTCTATCGCCGCACCATGTCAAGCCCCTTGGCGACGTTCTCTGATGAGGCGCTGGCGGCCGACGTGGCGTTGCGACTGAACCGTGACGACCAAGTGTATGGCGAAACCGAGGCCGATTGAGGAGGGGTGCAGCCATGAAATATAGGGTCGTTAAGTCGGTTGATCTTGGGGAAGACGGCCCGCAAGTCGGCGAGACGTGGGCGGCTTGTGGGAAGTGTGATTACGGGCTTCGATCCGACCACGAGCGGATCACCGGGGAACCGCACATTAATCTAAGCCGCGACAGGGACTATCCGTTCTTCACCGTGCCCCAATCTGCCGTCGTGGCCGTCGCGTAATCAGGAGCCCCACAGGGGCAAGGAGAAATTATGGGAGAAGCCGCATGTCCCTAGCAATCCTATCCGTCTTTCGAGAAAGTCCAAAGTTCTCAATCCAGCATGTGGAGGTATTATATAATTCTCTATGCAAGTATTCTACAATTCCCTTCACCTTATACGTAATATCTGATTACCAAAAACCCTTCCCAAAAGGGGTTTTTAGGATCAGTCTAAAACACCCCGATTGGAACCCAAAGCTCAACAAGCTTGAACTATTTCGTCAAGATGTATTAAATCTCGCATCTCATTTTTTCTACTTTGATCTAGACACAGTCCTTATAGGTAATATAGATGAATTACTTTCCTCAGATAATCCTTTAGTCATGCTAGACGATTTTTATTATAACAACACCTTTGGTTCTGGGTTAATGGCTTGGACGAGAGATCTTGGTCCACATATCTATAAAATGGCCGAAGCCACTCCTACGGAAGAACTGCATAAAAATTTCCCCGTAGGGAAGGGGAGGGGGGATCAACTTTTTATAAAAAGGCACAGTCCCATCCGCCCACAGACATTTCAAAACCTTTGGCCAGGGCAGGTGGTTAGCTATAAAAAGCATTGTAGGGGAGAGGGGAAGCCTCCGGAGGGGGCAAGGGTGGTCTGTTTTCATGGCAAGCCGAGTCCGCAGGAAGTTGGGGATAGGTGGGTTAGGGAGAATTGGATATAAAAATTGAAAACATTAGCTATTCCGAAAGATTTACTTCAACGAACCAACCCTCCCCCAACAGCACAGCCCTATCCACTAAACTCCTATGAAGGAGCAATCGATTTCGTTTGCGTCCTACGGGAAAGCCCGACCTATGGGGTGGAAGACGTTAATCGCCTATACCATAGCCTAGTCCGCTATGCGGGCCGCACGTTCGCCTTTCATTGCCTAACGGACTCAAAATCAAAGGATTTTAACCGTTGCATAAACGTCATTAAAATAAAGCATAAAAGTTGGGAAACAAAGCAAAGTAAGCTTGAGATGTTTCGCCCTGACCTTGGCTTTGATAGGGTTGTGTACTTTGACCTAGACACGCTTATCATTCGCCCTATCCTTCCAATCCTTTCCTACGATGGGGATTTTATGTGTCTTGGGGATTTTGGGGGGAATGATTATCTTGCTTCGGGTATACTTTTATTCAAGGCAAGTAAACATTATTATATCTATGAAGCATTCAAGAGGCTTAAACCAAGTATAAGAAAGGTTAATTATAAGGTTGGAATGGGAAGGGGGGATCAATTATTCCTAGCCCATAATATTCGGGTAATCCCCCACACTATTCAAGAGTTTTGGCCGAGTATAGTTATATCTTATAATAAGAAGTGTAGGGGTTTACCTATGCCAAAGGAAGCGGCTATAGTTGTATTTCATGGGAAACATAAACCGAAGAATGCAAGAGAGAACTGGATAAAGGATTTAATTCGATGAGTATCGTAACATCAATGGTACTTTGTGTTGCATTGTCAGAAACATATTTGACAAACAATATCTCTTTAATCAACGATTGGTTGGAGGCTCTCGGTGCTGGAAACTTCCAAAGAGTTGATGAGTCTTTTGGGGGAGCCAAGTATTCTCAAATGGTTGTCTATGGCCTTGCAACCAGTAGGTTTATCAATGAGGATTTTATATCTTTTCTTAGAAGCCTACCTTGGAATGCTCCAGAAAATATG